>Ga0136634_10000004_pt1 | contig 122909 bp, 96 predicted proteins | sample AntDrymUQ8332106_2_FD_104654 | JGI IMG/M metagenome (GOLD analysis project Ga0136634, IMG submission 104654) | Polar desert sand microbial communities from Dry Valleys, Antarctica - metaG UQ833 (21.06) | ecosystem: Environmental > Terrestrial > Soil > Desert | place: Antarctica: Dry Valley... | reverse complement strand
TTGATACGATTTTATTAGCTTTTACCATTTCAACAGAAGAGTAGGTGTAAGAGTCATCCATATCAACATTCTTAATCCGGTAAAATCCATTAACATCATTTTTAATAGTATGCAGATATGCGTACTTGATATCACCAGTTGTGTTTATTGCCTGTACAGAACCTACTTTATAAAAATTCAAACCATCGGTACTATATTCTACTTCATAGTGACTCAGATTCGATTGAGAAGATATCGTCCAGTGTAATTCGTTTCCTGCCTTAGTGATCAAAACTTCAAATTGTTTGAAAACCACTGGTAACCCACTGCTTGGGGCCATGTCTCTTTCCCACAATCCTCTTCCATAAGAACCCATTCGTAATTTATTAGTGGAAGTAATGGCCAGGTCACTTACAAGTATGGCATCTGAAAAACCTTCATTATAAGCGGTCCATATGAGGCTTTGAGTTGCACCCAGTGCACCCGTAGGAACATTATTAGCATAAAAAACACCAAGATCATTTCCTACATAAATAGTGGCTGTATTATTTGGATCAAACATTACCGTATTGTGCGGCACATCAGGTAACCCTGCACCAATATCACACCAGGTGGATCCTCCATTGGCACTCAGGAATACATGCGAACTTCCAAAGCCTGAAAGTGTAACTGCAAGACGGCTTGAATTCGTTGGATCAACAGTAATTTTCGAATAATATCTGTCTGGTAGTAGTCCTGTAATTTCAGAAACAGAAGGGGTAGCAGTAGATCCATTAATTGTTTTCCACAGCTTGCTTCTTATTCCGGATGCAGGAGCTGAAGAAAAATATACAATATTGTCAGTGGGTGCAGCCATTGCAATCATTGGATTATTGGAACCTGCAATAGGAGTGGCGTTAGTCGTACTCCAGGTGTTGTTATAATAATCAGCCCAGGTACTTCCTCCATCTATGGATCGCTTAAGATTCACTGTTCCTGCGTACATATAATTTGAACTGGCGATTTTGCTAAAAACCATCGGAACATTAAAACACGCTACTTCACTGGTTGGAACTGCTCCCGAAGAAGCACCAAAGGATGTTCCGCTATTACTTGATCGTCTTCTGTTAAAATAATAGGATTCCACTAATTGTATCGTTCCTGTTGAATTCATGGCTGCATGGAATCCATCACCCAGATTTCCTATTCGCCTGGAACCAGCAGTTCCTTCATACACCATCGCTTCATTATCCTGTAAACCAAGTAGCATATAATTTGGATTCGTAGGGTGCATGGCCATATTTGCATAAATCTGAGCGGTGTTCAACCCGCCATTTAGCGTATTGAAATTACTCCCTCCATCAGTGGTTCTGAATAACCCTCCATCTGAACATAGAAAAAATGTATTTCCTGTTGCGTCATGAGGAGAAGCAACAATACGGTGAACGTCGGCATGTACATAGTCTGTTACCACAGCATCATTCTGGCCTTCAGTTAAGTCACCTACAGTTGTATTATTTATATCCCATTCGCTCCAGGTACCCGTTTGAGTTTTTGTTGATCCCCCATTTGTAGAAAGAAACGTATTCAATTCAGCCCATACAATTCTATTGGCATCCGTTGGGCTTACTGCTATATCATGTCCGTACCAGCCCTGGGTGCCCAGCATATTCGTTCCTACCGCAGCCCAAGTTGTCCCTTCATTTGTTGATACATACAATCCCTGCGTATGTGCAGCATAGGTAGGGTCGGAACCAATGCTTGCATACACCTTCGAAGAATTGTTTGCACTGATCGCCAGCATAATTTTTCCGCTGATGGGATTAGGAAAATTAACCGATGTTAATTTAGTAAACACCGGCGTTGCAGCATTAGCATTGAGTGATTTATAAATGCCCGTTCCTGTACTTTGAAAATTACCACTGCCCACATACAGTACATCTGGATTTCCCGGCTTAAAGCAAAGATCCATTGCCATTGTAACATTATGAATCAAGGTCCAGTTAGTACCTGCATTGGTGGTGCGATAGATTCCATCGGTAGTGGCAGCAAAAACGATACTTGTATTTGTAGGGTGAATGACCATATCCATCACTCCTTTAAGGCTGGAGTTTGTAAAGTCTAAGGTTTTGGTCCAGGTAAGTCCGCCATCAACGGTTTTTAAAATGCCAATACCGTACGAACCTCTGAATAATCGAAAATGCCCCGCGCCTGTAGAACCTGTAACGGTTGAATTGGGGTTATACACTTCTCCGGTACCAATGTATAATTCATTTCCATTTGAAGGGTTCACTGCGATAGAACTTACTCCCAGCACGGGGAATCCGGTTGCGACATATTCCCAACTAATTCCACCTGGACCACCTGAGCCGCCTATTGAAGTTGCCCATAACCCTCCACTTGCTGAACCTACCCACATTTTATTTGGAATGGTAGGATGAAACCCTATGCTAAGTATTCTTCCGGAAAAATTCTTTGGTGCCAGGGATACCCAGGGAGCGGTAGTAGGTGTATAAATTCCCAACATACTCATGCTTTGAGTTAATCCCATCAAACTGGCCTTTTCAAAAGATCTGGTAAAGCCTGAGGCATTCATGATTTTTGAAGGATACGTTCTCATCTCACTCCATAAATCCATAGATTTCAATACACCTGGGATTCCTTCTTCCTCGCTTTCATTCTCTTCTTCGCTAAATGACAAATGCGTACCTGGATGAATAATCAGAATTAATAGAGCACTTACAATTACGACTATACCTAGGATTTTACTATAAAGCAGCAGGAGTACAGGTTTTTTCATTTTGAATCAGAATTTATAGGGTTGGATTATGGAGTTAATGAATACCACCTGTAATGGCAGCAACACTAAAATTATTTGTAAAAAATTTTTTGAGATGATAGGAGTCAGTGCAATTGACGTAAAACCAAAATTCGCAGTGACCTTAAAAAAGCCTTGAGATAGCTTTTCTAGTACATAAGCCTGGAAGGTGATATTACATATAGAAACTGTAATCATACGATTCGGATTTACGGGATCAAAAGGGAACCATCGAAATTTTAGTAATCCCTAATGGTTGTCACAAAATACACAAGGGTTTCCATATATACAACGCATAAGTGCAATTCATATTTTATTTAGGTATTTTTCCTATATAAAATTAAATTCCATGTAGAATCTTCTACGTAATAATCCCCTGATTACCACTGAAGTTTGCGTAAAAATATTTTCATTTTTATGTGGTCTCTCCCGCGATATATACTATAACTCCCTGAAGTTTATAGACTCACTTCCCAGTTGTGTGCAGGAATATTTAGATTTTGCGGGTTGGCAGAATCTGTAAAAATGCAGAGTGGAGGATAAAAGAAATGTAAAACTATTATTTAAGAAGACTAAGGGTTTACCTAAACAGCAACGGAATGGCGTAATACAATAATAGGTATCAGTTCCCTACTTTATCTCAATTGGAAACATTAAATACATTATCCTGAATGCCTTTATTAATGGAGTAATTCTGATAGGTAATTTCGACTATACCCTTCTGGCTTTTTGCTTTCGAAGCAACTTCAGGTTTTTGTTCCGTTTCATATTCAAACGTTACACCTTTGGGTAATTTGTATTCTTTGGTATTGAAACTGAACAGTACTTTATCTGGCAATCCCCATTTAGCAAATTTGCCATAGAGCATTTCCATATCGTAAGTACCACTGTTTTTTGTAGTTGTACTTGCTTTATGGATCAAGGCTTCTTTTTCATCGATATATAATGTTGAAAGAGCAATATCATTTTCTTCTTTAAGTGGAAGTAATTTCACAATTACCAAAACCTTTCCACGCATAGTAATGGTACCCCCGGGGATCATTGTGTATTCATTTCCGGCCAATAACGAATTCAGATTGATGCTTATCCCCCCTTTGGGCACAATTGAAATACCATCTTCTTTTTTGATTTTAAATTTGTTGGGCTTTTTATAAAAAATACTCACTTTACTTTCAGGCACTTTCATAAATGGAACATCGGTTTTCAAAAGTCCGTCAGCTTTATAATCCTTTACTAATTCCAGTTTTGCTTTCACTCTTTTCATCAACCCGGTAACATCCTGCGCTTCGGCATAAGCTGAAAAAAATAACAGTAAGAAAGAAGGGAATACTAACTTCCTCAGAAAAAAAATATTCATCTCACCAACATTTAATGTGCAAACCTAAGCTAACCACTAAGAACTAAAAATCATTTAACGAAACGATCAGGCTTGTAAAAAATTATCAGATTCCCGGTAGGCTTTTATTAATGCTATCTCCCCTTCTTTGCCAGGTTTGGCATTTCCATGTTCCATTCCTAATATTCCTTTGTATCCCTTGCTATAAATATGTTTGAAAATATTTTTATAGTTCATTTCACCAGTAGTAGGCTCTTTCCGACCGGGATTATCTCCGATCTGCAGATATGCGATTTCATCCCATGCTTTATTCATATTACTGATAATGTTTCCTTCATTACGCTGCATGTGATACATATCAAATAATATTTTGCAGGAAGGGCTGTTCACAGCTTTACAAATCATGTAAGTTTGGTCGGAATAACGAAGGAATAGGTCAGGATTATCGCTGAGTGCCTCCAGCACCATCACCAGGCCATTCGGTTCGAGAATTTCACTGGCGCTTCTTAAAGCGGTTATTACATTGGCAGTTTGATACTCCATACTCAATGTATGATCAAAATTACCCGGAACTACTGTCATCCATTTAGCATTACACCTTTTTGCCACTTCAACCGCTTCTTTACAGTCTTTTTTCATGCGGTCAAGCCATTCTTGTTTTCCTGAAGTAAGAGATACTTTCCAATGCCAATTATCTGAAGTAATAACAAAAACGCCCATGGACATACCCAGCTTGGAAAGTGTATTGCCTATTTCTTTTTGTAATTCCGGCGTTCGGGCCATCATACCATTATCTTCAATGGAACGAAAACCCATGTCAAAAGCAAATTTAATCTGGTCAATGAAATTTTTCCCCGCATGATTAGCAAACATTCCGTCATGGAACCCATAGTTCAGATTAAAAGGCTTTTCTATTACAAGTGATGCGGTACTGCCGATGGTTTTTTTTGATGATAAAGAATTGGCTGTAAATAGTGACAGGCTTGTTAACATGGATTGTTGCACAAATTTTCTGCGTTCCATAATTTCAATGATTGAGAAACTAAATGTAATTATAAACAGTATACTTTGATTGAATTATAAATAAAATATACTGTATATCGGACATGATAATATATAAAATTGCATACCTTGAAACCATTAAAAAAGGTACTGTGAAGAACATTGGATTTTTAATAGGGCTACTGGCATGTTTACAAACTGTGGCCCAACAAAATAGTGAGAATGCATTTTACCCTTATGAACAAACCATTCCCGGAACCACTGTAAAATTTAAAATGAATGCTATACCCGAAGGGAGTTTTATAATGGGTAGTGCTGAATCCGAAAAACAACGGAATATGGATGAAGGACCGCCACGGAAGATTCAAATTTCCGCTTTTTGGATGGGCGTACATGAAGTTACACATGATGAGTTCCTTATTTTTTTCAATGACGAGAAAACTAGCCGCAATTCTGATGTAGATGCAGTGACGAGGCCCACTTCCCAATATATTGATCTGAGTTGGGGGATGGGAAAACAGGGAGGCTTTCCAACAAATAGTATGTCTCAGCAGACAGCTTTAATGTATTGCCGTTGGTTATATAAAAAAACAGGTCTTTTTTACCGGTTGCCTACTGAAGCAGAATGGGAATATGCGTGCCGTGCCGGGAGTAGGACAGCCTATCCTTTCGGAAATGATCCTGCTTTGCTTTCTCAATATGCTTGGTATGCTTCTAATAGCAATGATAAATACCAGAAGGTGGGTCAGAAAAAACCGAATGCCTGGGGGCTCTACGACATGGTTGGCAATGTGGCGGAATGGACATTGGATCAATACGATCCTCTATACTATACCCGGATAACCGATGGCAGCATGAATCCTAACTTACCACCAGGTACCCGTTATCCTAAAACTGTACGCGGCGGGGGGTACACCGATAAGCCAGAGGCCATGAGATCTGCCAGTCGTGCAAAGTCGGATCCTTCCTGGAATAAACGTGACCCTCAAATCCCCAAGAGTAAATGGTGGTTAACAGATGCAGCTGCAGTAGGATTCAGAGTAATACGACCATTCAAACAGCCATCCGCAGAGGAAATTGAAAAATTTTATAGTACATATTTAGGCAATTAATCTACATACTAAAACTTAAATAACATGAATAACGATGCTTCCAATAATTCTACATCGCGTAGAGATTTTGTAAAAAATTCAGGTTTGATAGCGGGCGGTCTTTTGGCTGCACCGTTATTTTCAAATGCAAATTATTTTTCAGGTTCCGAAGGGGAGATAAAAGTAGCACTGATCGGCTGCGGAGGTCGGGGAACCGGAGCGGCATTACAAGCCTTGCTTTCGAAACAAAATGTAAAACTGGTTGCGATGGCGGATGCATTTCGCGACCGGGTTGACAATTGTTTAAAGAAATTAAAATCTGATGATGAAGCTGCCGGCATACAAAATAAAATAGATGTGCCTGAGGAAAGAAAATTTGTTGGATTCGATGCTTATTTAAAGGCCATTCCCCTTGCCGATGTGGTAATCTTAGCTAGTCCTCCAGGATTCCGGCCTATTCATTTTGAAGAAGCTGTGAAACAGAACAAACATGTATTCATGGAAAAGCCTGTTGCAACTGATCCTGCTGGTATAAAAAAAGTTTTAGCGGCAGCAGAAATAGCAAAACAAAAAAAATTGAATGTGGTAGTAGGTTTACAAAGGCATTACCAGAATTCATACAAGGAGTTATATAAGCGTAAAGATCAGATTGGGGATATTACCTCCGCACAGGCATGGTGGAACAATGATGGGGTTTGGGTAAAGAAACGTATGTACAATCAGACCGAAATGGAATACCAGATGCGTAACTGGTATTATTTTGTATGGCTTTGCGGTGATCATATCTGTGAACAACATATCCATAATCTCGACGTGATCAACTGGTTCAAAAATGGTTATCCTGTGAAAGCCCAGGGTATGGGTGGCCGACAGGTAAGGAAAGGAAAGGAATACGGAGAAATTTTCGATCATCACTATGTGGAGTTTCAGTATGCTGATGGGTCTATCCTTAATAGCCAGTGTCGTCATATTCCAGGAACTATGAGTAAGGTTGATGAATTGTTGATTGGCACTAAGGGGAGTATAGCCTGCGGCGAAGCAAATATCAAAGACAACAAGGGGAAAGTTTTATATCAATTTAATAAGGCTACCGAGAATAATCCTTATCAAACAGAACATGATGAATTGTTTGAAGCCATAGCAAAAGGACAATATAAATTTGCTGATGCAGAAAACGGAGCTAAAAGCACAATGACTGCTATATTGGGCCGGTTAGCTACTTATAGCGGACAGGTGGTGGAATGGGATGCAGCAATAAATTCCGGATTAGATCTGCAACCAAAATCATATGATTGGAATGCAATGCCTCCTAATATTCCAAATGAAGAAGGCATCTATGCTGCAGCCACACCCGGGGTTACAAAATATGTATAATTCATTTTAAATGGTCAGACAGAGACCGTCAGACTAATTAAAACGCGGTCTGACGGTCTCCACCAGACCGCAAACATTCTAAACAACTATATAACATTGATATTATTCCAACAATTTACCTTCCAACAATGTCTGAAGATTTAATCGTTGCCCGTGGCACTAAAAAAGTTCAATATGAATCATTATTACCTCAAATAAAAGGATTGCTTGATGGTGAAAGTGATGTGATTGCTAATATGGCAAACGTTTCTGCAGCATTAAAAGAACAATTTGGTTGGCTTTGGATTGGATTTTATTTGGTTAAGGAGGATGAATTGGTACTAGGGCCATTTCAGGGACCCGTTGCCTGTACCAGGATAAGAAAAGGAAAGGGAGTGTGTGGTACCAGTTGGGAAAAAAAACAAACTTTAATTATTCCCGATGTAGAAGTGTTTCCAGGGCATATAGCCTGTAGCAGTTTATCAAAATCTGAAATAGTAGTACCTGCTTTCAATAATAGTGATGTAGTAGCTATTCTTGACGTTGATAGTGAGGACTTAAATCACTTTGATGAAACCGATCAATACTATCTTGAAAAAATAATAACATTAATTGGATTTTAATTTACGAGAGTACATCTTTCTTTTTAAATATCAGGATGGCAGCGGAGACAAATAATATAATATGCCCGATTAAAATGACTCCCGATTTTATGACACTCTGGTAGTTAATCGGATTATCAAGAAATCCTTTCCATCCAAGCATGTGCGACGTAAAAATGTAAGGCTTCATCGATTTAAACAACGGCAGGTCCATTGAAGTAAGAATCGTGAATACAATAATGATACTCATCGTAGTAATTATGGGGCCTATCGAATTTTCTGCAAATATTGAAAGAAGGAAGGCAAGGGCTGCTACAGTAGTCATGGCGATAGCAGCAAATCCGAAACAGCAATAATATCTCCACATGATATCTGCGCTTTTAAGGATAACAATTTCTGCACTTTTGAATATCATCAGATCACCTACACCAAAAACCAGGAGGGAAATCAGTAAGGAAAGGAATGCCATCCAAATGAGTAGCAATAAGGTATACACCATGCTGGCGACAAACTTGCTCACCATTAAAGATTCACGGCTAATTGGTTTGCTGATTAGCAATCGCAATGTTCCCATATTGGCTTCCCCAGCGATCATATCACCGGCAATTAAAGCAATAAGAAGGGGTACATGAATAAGTAAAGTTTGCAAAATAACATAGCAAATAAGGTAGCCATTTAAAATTTTACCCTCTACAGTAAAAGATTCATTGATAGTTTGCAACATAAATTGAACATAACTTTCACCATCTACATAAAATGCCAATTGTATCAGTAATACAATTGCTGCAATAGCAACAAATGCGATATAAGTCCGTGGGCGTTTGAAAATTTTAAAAAGTTCAATTTGCAAAACTGTCCACATGCTGATTGGCGGTTGTAAGTGAAAGAAAATAATCTTCTAAAGAATGCTTGGGTTTAATTGACATGAGCTCTGCTCCTATACTTATCAGATAGGCATTAAGTTTTGGAATTTGTTCTTTGGCAAGTTGAAATATCATTGAGTCCTGGCGTCTTTCCTTATAAAAGCGAATCCATTCGCCTGATTTTACTTTTTCATAAACAGATTCCACGTTGTTCACTTCAACCTCAACCAAAATCCTGGAGGAATTGAACAGCTCACTAACAGCACCCTCCGCCACCTTTTTTCCTTTATCCAGTATCAGCATTTTATCGGCAATCATTTCTATTTCATTCAACAAATGTGATGAAACAAAAATGGTTTTCCCCCGTTCCTTACTTAATTTCAAGATGAGATTACGGATATCGGCAATGCCCTGGGGATCCAGGCCATTTGTAGGTTCATCAAGTATGATGAGTTTTGGGTCGTGGATCAATGCCACAGCGATCCCTAACCGTTGTTTCATTCCTTGCGAGTAAGTCTTGATTTTACTATTTACCCGATCTTTTAAACCTACCAGTTCAAGTTGGTGTAAAAGGTCCTTCTGAGTTGCACGAATCCCACTAAGTTTTGCAAAGACGGAGAGGTTCTCTAATGCAGTAAGGTATTTATAAAGGTCCGGCTTTTCAATAATAGCTCCCACCTCACGTAAAATTTCTTTGCGATGTGTACGAAGGTTCAAGCCAAATATTTCAATATTACCCTGGGTAGGTTCAATGAGGGTAAGCAACATCCTGATGGTGGTAGATTTTCCGGCTCCATTTTGCCCTAAAAACCCATAAATTTCCCCTTGGTTTACCGAAAAAGAAATATCATCAACGGCTTTTAGTTCGCTATAATGCTTACTTAAATGATTGACCTGGATAATGACGGGCATAAATATAAGCGCGCAAATTACAAAGCAATTACTTATAAGAAGTAAAAGGTTTGAAGTAGGAGGTGTGGGGTATGAAGGGGTATGAAGGTTGAGGTATAAGGGATCGGATTTTAAGTCAGTGGGTATATAACTTTCAACCTAAAGATAAAACCTCACACCCTAAAGCATTGACCCTATGCCTGGTCGCTATCAATTAAAAAAAAAATTGCCAAACGCTTGCATTAAACAAAACCGCAAACTACTTTTGTTCTTGTCTCAATCCTCTGACAATTCCTTTATAGCAGGATAATTCGTTTTCCATCCTGTTTCCAAAATCCCAAACATTCAAGTTGTAACCATTCATTTGTTATAGATTCTCCAATAGCTATGTAAGTTCCGGAGTATTTTATTACTCTACGTTGTGCACTTTATCCGAATTCATTCTCCTTCCTTTGAATCTCCCCATTAGTGCTTTAACATTTATTACAAACTTCGAAACTTACAAAAATGAAAAAGAAATTCTTTCAATCATTACTATGCGTTTTATGCATTTTAATCAGTCTCGCCACTTCGGCACAAACAGGGGAAAATTTTAACTCTCGCACATCTGTACCTCTCAACGAGGTAAAAAATCATTTGCAAAATAATTGCTGGACTTTCGTTGGTTTCGATGTGAATGCCAATGGATGGAATGCAAATATAGAAGGCGACGGAGCAATAGTATCACAGAATAATCCTTCACCAAACTACTTTCTTACGCCTGTTTTAAATATGAACGGAAGACCGATTCGTATTTCATTTACTTACAAGTTCAACAACTTTATGGCGGACGGCGTAAGAAGATGGTTGAAAATTTATGCTGCTGACGCCAACAATAACCTGGTTACAATGCTAGATAGTGTGGAATTCATCAACATTAACAACACCACCGTGTACACTTATAATAAATTACGGGAAACACCCTATACACCTCATAAAATATACATTGGTTATAGCGGTATTGGAGGATCCACAGCAATAGCAATAGATCAACTGCAGATTTCTGCATCTACATATTATAATGGAGGTTGCAATGCAGCGCCGGTGGCAGTAAATGATAATATCACCGGAGTTTCCAACCGGTCTGCTACGGGGATTGTAGTTGTAAATGACTCGGATCCGAATGGTGACTTGTTTTCAGCTTACCTGGTAACCCCCTCTCCTCACGGAAATGTGATTCTGAATACTAATGGAAATTTTACTTTCACGCCAAATGCAGGATTTAACGGTTCCTCAACCAGCTTTACTTATAAAATTTGCGACCAGGGAATGGGAGTATTATGTTCCAATGATGCCACAGTAAATATCCAGTTTCCAACTTCGGGCACTGGGATTTTACCAGTTAGCTTAATTGATTTTAATGGTTTCTACAAAAATGACGGAAAAGTAGAATTGACATGGGTAACCAACTTTGAACAAAACAGCGATCGTTTTGAAATTGAACGCAGCTTTGATGGTCTTGCCTGGGAAAAAGTAGGTACAAAAAAAGCACAAGGTGTTTCTTCGGTAAAAAAATCATACTCTTTAACAGATGATGCAGGCCGTAACACAGCCATTAAAAAAGACCTGTACTATCGTTTGAAACAAATTGATCTGGATAGCAGGTCAGCCTACAGCAGAATATTAATTGTGCGGGTGTATAACACGCAATCAATAAAAATGATCAGTGTTACTCCCAACCCTGCCAAAAATGATATAGCCGTAAATATCCAGTTAAATGAAAGTTCATTTATAGTTATGAAGGTTATAAATAGTAGTGGTACTGAGGTAATGAAAAAATCCATAAAAGCCGGTGCGGGATCCGGAAGTTATATCCTGGAAGGAACCAGCAAACTTCAACGCGGCTTATATGTTCTGGAAGTGATTATAAATAGCAAAGAGAGAATGGTTATAAAACTGATGAAAGAATAATCTTGTATAGTACATTTCAGAGGTAAAACACTCCCTCGTTGCGGCAAGCTGTAACGGGGGATGTTTTTTATTTGCTAAGATAGGATTGGAGGTTTGTTACATACTGCTCAAATGCAGTAATTCCCTGCAAGGTTATTTTACAGGTTGTTTGGGGATAATTGTCCTTAAATTGTTTGAACACTTCAATATATCCTGCTTCCTTTAATTTATTAATCTGTACACTCAGGTTACCCGCAGTAGCATTTGTCTTTTCTCTAATAAATGTAAACTCCGCTTCTTTAACACTGATAAGAAGTGAAATCACTGCCAGCCGCAGTTGCGAATGTAATATGGGATCCAGTTCTTTAAATTCCATCACTTCTTTCTTACAACTTCATTTTTTTCCTATACTCAGCCTGCAACATATAGCCAGGAATAAGATAACCAATCAAAACAGCGACAGACGATACTATCATTATTTGTCCAACATCATTAAGCAAAAAAATAGCAATGGCGCTAATCCAATTTACGTAAGCTCCTATGATTAATGGCCGAAACCGAATTGCGCTTCCATGGATATACATCCAGAATGCATATAAAATATAATAATAGCCGAATCCAAAACTAACCTTGCTGATAAAACTTGCTGCAATTATAACAAACAGGCTAATAAAAAATCCGATACCCAATCGATCGAGTAATTCCTGTACGTAGGTTTTTACTTTTTCTTCCTTTTTCTTAAGCACATGGAAAACGATATAGAGGATCATTCCTACGATAAGTATTCCAGTCCATACCCAGCCAATATAACCTTTGATCTGTAAATAGGAAAGTACCGCAGATGAAACGGAAGCAATAAAAAGAAGCCATCCCCAGATAAGCCAGGCGTCACCGTTTTCACTATGGCCCGATTTTGCTACCTGTATCATTTTGTGGATGAGCTCAAGGCTTTCATGCTCTGAGATTTTGCGTTCTTCCATAATCAGGTATTTATTTTTTTATGTCGTGCTCTTAAAATATAACCAGGAATGATCCATGCTATGACTACAGCAAAAGCTAAAAGCAGTAAATGATATTTATAAGGTGTAAAGGTTGCAATGATAGAAAGAATCCAACAAACAACCCCCCCGATAATTAAAGGCCTGAATCGAAGAGTAAGACCTGAAAGAAAAGTAGGCATCCCATATAAAGCAAGAAACCCTATATAGATAGATTGATAGTATTCTGATCCAAGTACTTTTAAAAAAAAACCTCCAAACAAAAACATTAAGATCACAAAAGTGATCCAGACCCAACCAATGATATCATCTGTGTATGTTTTTACTTTCTTCCTTTTCCCCTGACGCCACAAATAATAAATCTGATAAATAAAAGCCACCCAGGTAAGCAACCAGATCATCGATGTAGACTGGTAATTAATAAAAAGCGCTAAAATGAAATGGCCAATACTACAAATAAATATTACCCAGCCCCATAATAAATACAAATGACCATTCTCACTGAATTGGTCTTTTGCTTTATTGATCATTGCCTGGATTATCGACAGGCTTTCGATATGTGTAAAATCTTCATTGTTTGCCATAATAATGTATTATAAAACTGTCCACAGTTAATCTGTGGACAGTAACTTTTCATTATTTAATCTGGCTTTGAAAATACTTTAACTGTGAAAGTCCCCATTGTGGATGAATGGTTGATTCTGGTTTAAAGCTTTCATATTTCCTGGCAGATTCGTCAAATAGTGTCTTGGCCTCAGTTTTACTTCCTCCGAATTGTTCCGGTGTATAAAACTTATCCTGGCCTTCGAGTAGGTATACACGAGGATTTTCAGGATTTAAAGTCTTGGCTTGTTGAAGCGCTTCTGCCGCTTGAGGGCCATATGTTTGCCAGCGATTCATGGGATCGGCCGTCAGTCGTAAGGTGGCAATCATTTTTCTAACAATAAAAATCTCGGGATTATTTTTACTCAGAGCTTCCGCTTTGTTGAGCGCTTCTTCTGCTTTGTCAGCAAGAGGATCAGTTACTGCAGGATTCGGATTCTGGTTCACTGCGGACTGCATGTAACCGGTCATTACATTCGATAAAGCCACATAATAATACGGCAACCATTGTGTTTTCTCAGCATCGGCGATTCGCTGAAAATTGTTACCTGCCTCTTTCCATCCATCGGCATTGTGGATACCATCGAGGCTGGAAACATTGGTTTCCATGGCCTTTACATATTTTTCACTTTGTGCGAAAACAGAAGCCGTTGCAATAACGGCCGCAACTAATACAATCATTTTTTTCATGATCTTGTTTTTATGTGTTGTTTATTTTTTTGTTCTGATAAGCTTTTCATATTCTTGCTCTACACTATTTTCTCTGGGATATACATAAGCCCCCAGGTAATGAAACAGTAGCCCTATTCCCCATCCAATTGTTGGCCAGATAGGCCAGGGATAATGGTGTTCATTCCCATTCCAATGACTTCCTGAAAAATACCAAACACCCCAGAGGAAGCTAATGACCAGGATATAGGATACAATATGATTCTTAAAGCACACTCTTCGTTTGGCAATTTCCCACAATTGAGGATCTCTGCCCCTGGATGGTTGAAACGTTGAATTTTCCATTAGAAATGTTTATATCAGTGATTATTAAAGATTGCTGTTTATTACATCGTCAGATCTATCAACACCGAAACTTATAAAGCAACCAAAAAAGAAGAATCTTCTGGCGGTTGGCAGAATAGGTTCTTTACGGCTACCATTATAAGAATAATTATATCCAAAAACCTGGTTGGTACCCAGTATATTATTAATGGAAAAAACAAATACAGTGAATCTTTTAGCGTTCGGCTTTCCAATACTTGGCAGATAATTTACACTAAAGCTCATGCTGTGAAAAGGAATTGTTTTACCCTGATCTGCAATAATAAATTTACCTGTACTATTGTCCATGCGGATATCATAATAAGGCCGGCCCGTTGCAAATGTGTAGGAAGCATTGAATTGAGTTTTAATTTTTGTAACAAATTTTTTAACTACCAAGTTGGCCGTATGATTAGCAGCAAAATTTGGTTGAATGGCGTAAGGAAAATTCAGATAATCCCTTTTTGTATCCAGGTATGAATACGATATCCAGTAATCAACATTTTTCAAGGTTTTCCGGTCTCTCCAAAACAACTCTATGCCTTTTGCATTTCCGAATCCCCCATTGCTAAAACTATCGATAGCGTTCCCCCGTGAATGCGTCTTCACAAGCTCATTATATTTTTTATAAAATGCTTCAAGCCTGAAAGTGTATTCGCGACTTACTTTTTGGTAATTCAAGATGTAATGAGCTGCCTTTGAATACAAGAGGTCGGAATAAGCATAATTGCGAAGAAAATTTTCTTTTTCCGGTTTCTGGTAAAATATGCCATAGGCCAGTGAAACCTGTGCCTGTGGGCCTACTTTATAGGCTAATGAAGCCCGGGGAACTATATTTGATTTATTGAGTTGCGAAGAATGTTCGAACCGTCCACCAATTTTTGCGGCCAGGTCATTGGTGATATAAATATCTGTTTCAGCAAATGCAGCCTTAAAATGATCATCTGTCTTTGTGATATTATTCGAAACAAACTTATTTGTAAAATCACTTTCATCCCGGAAGTACAGGTATTCCCCCCCAAAGCGAAAAGCACTTAATCCCGGTAACTTTCTTTCAAATACAGTTTTTATCTGGGAAAGATCAGACTTTGCAGCGAGATTAAAATTTTTACCTGAATAGGGATCAAAAGAAATACTTTGTTTTTGATTGGATGCATTTTGCAGTTCGTTACTTATCTTATCGGTATTAGTACTATAGGAAATACCCATATTTATTTTCCATTTATTTCCTAATTTCTCTTTCCAGGATAAGTTTGAATAGACATTAAAATTTTTCAGGCCGAAAGCATCTTTCAGATTAGAAGAATCAATATCAGGCCTGCGTAATCCCAAACGACTGGAATTGAAATAACCATAATATTTCAACATCCCGGTCTTGGAGGTTTTTATTCTGAAATTAAATTCGGCATTATGAAATTCAGGGATCTGGAAATTATCAATGCGTTGCTTAACAACCGCAAAATATGCTCCGAGGTGTACATAACCGTAACCAATACCCCAACTAGATTTTTTATTTTTTGCTAACTGCTGATACCCGACATTCAATCCCACGGTTGATGCTCCCACATTTGCAGAAGATTGATCAGGCAAATCTGTTGATTCCAATATTAAAGCCGAAGAAAGTGCCTGTCCATAAATAGCTGAATATCCCCCTGAGCTAAAAACGGTTCCTTTGAATATGAAGGGTGAGAATCGTCCACGGCTTGCTATATCAGGGGCAGTGCTTAGAAAGAAATTATTTACCAGCGTTCCATCAATAAAAACCTTTGTTTCCTCTGCCGTTCCTCCGCGAACGAATAAACCTCCATTCTCACCCACTTGCTGCGTGCCTGGCAAGGTTCTGATGGCACCGGTAACATCTCCATTGGCGCTGGCAGTGGTCACAATATCAATAGGATTTAATACAGTGGTTCTTTTGGTGTCACTCGCTTCAAAAGTCCCCGCAGTAATTACAACTGCTTTTAATTCATTGGGCTCTTCCTTTATCGTAATGTCCGTTTTAAGCTCCCCTTCGGTTAGTATGATCTTTACTTCGGTAACTTTAAATCCTATTGAACTTATTAAAAGAATTTTGTCACCTTTCTCAGAGGTTTTAAATTTATAGTTTCCTAGGGCATCGGAAGTTGCCCCATCGTAAGAATCTTTTATAGCAACACTAGCCCCCGCTACTGGTTGGCCTTTGTTATCTTTTACCTTCCCGGCTAGATTTGTTTGAGAATGGGAGGCATATGCAACTACTAATAAAAAGAGTACCAAGGCCGCAGGTTTCATCTCTGTAAATTTGTCCCAAACATAAAGTAGTTTATAATATAAACCAAATATCTTTTATTAATTACCCAAAAATGCCCGACTTGAAGTCGGGTATTTATAAAAAGAATTGCAATAGGCTCATTTTTACTTCGATCCCGGAATAAAATAAAATAAGGCCAGATCTGGAAAGATCCGGCCGTTTGTTGATCGTACCCTTTAAAAGAGTTTATAATTCTAATTAGTCTTAATTATATGTTGTGATGCTGTCTCAGCACCTGTTGAAGATCGAACCATATAGCTACCGGGTGTTAAAGCCCTTACATTAATGGTTTCAGTCTGGCTCGAATTATTCGTAACAAACTTTTTAACCAAAACTCCATGTGTAGTATAAATATCAATGACCACTTTTTTATCATGCCAGGATGCAGGCAAAGTAATTCTAAGTTCATTGGCCACTGGGTTGGGATAGATTAACACTGAGACATTGGCTTTATCATCCCCAATCCGGACTACCCTAATGGCAGAATGTTGACTTTTCCCATCAATATCTACCATTTTCAACCGATAATAGATCATTCCTTTATCCATTGGTCTTAATACATCTGTAAAACTGTATTGCTGTGCTAATTCGGAATTACCCATGGTGAAAAGCATGCCCGCGTCAGAGAAATCGCTTCCGTTCAAACTTTTCTCAATAGTAAAATGACTTGAATTCTTCTCTTGTGAAGTTCCCCAATTAAGAACAACTTTATTGCTGCTTAAACTTTTGGCTGTAAAAGAAGTGAGGTTAACTGGTAACGATATTCCTGCCTGATAATTGAAAGATTTAAACCATAAAGAATTGTATCGAATGGCTGCATTACTAGTCCCAATACCCGTTGCACGGGCGCCAATCCTGAATTTGATTTTGCTTTTTTTGACGAATTTACTGGTAACCATAACTTTGGTACCGGCAGTATCAATATTCAGGTAGTTTTTGATGGGCCCCAGAAATCGGTAATCATTTCCTGTACTCTTTGGAGCATCATCATCATCATCATCGCTTATAGACGAATTTATCAATTCTGTAGCGCCTTCAAAAAAGTAACTTTTGGCATCAAAGATATCAATATACTCCCTGATCGTGTAAGCATCACCGTCTACATCCAACGAAGTCATATTGAATTCATTTACATCTGCCATGCTAGAAGTGCCTGTTTTAACAAATGACAATTCAAATTCTATCCACCAATCATTAATGCCACTTACAATCCCCCCATCAATGCCTATTCTTGGTTGCAAGGCTTTTTCCCAGCCAAATTCAGTCACATCAATATTCTCAATAATTACATTAGAAGCAGATCGCTTCTTTACCTTCAACAATGCATCAATAGTTGAAGAAACATTTGAAAAACGGTAAACGGCATCATTCTGCCCTTCTACTCCAGATGTTAATACAGGGTTTTTAAATATTAATTCCTGGCTAATGGCTACAGTAGAGCTGCCCAGGAAAGTAATTGCACATAACAAGAAAATTTTTCTTGCAGTGATAAAAGGTAAGGCACTATTTTTTAGCCTTTGGTAAATTCGTTTCATACAGTACATTTTTGAGGTTAAGAAAAGAATCGAAATTTTTACCTAGGGACTATTGGAAGCTCTTAACTATAGGGCATGGATTATTTATCTTGAATAAAAAAATTACGCTTTTGGCAAGGAGAGGATTCGCGGGAGGTTCAAAGGATGGGATATTGTTGCAACTAATCTAAAAGTTAAATAAGGCCAGGCTTAGAAAAGCCCGGCCGTTTGTTGATCGTACCCTTTAAAAAAGGTTTTGGTTTGAAGGTTGATGCTATTATAATATAGAACCCCTTCTTCCATTTTATTTAATATTTTAACTGTTGACAAATGTTTCTGTTGGAATGATGTATTTAAGTGAATCCATTCAGTGGGTAATACCGGCCGGGCATTGGCAAAAGAGAATATTGCGGAGCCTATAATTACGATTGAAATAATAGTTGCTCTCGTGCAATAGATAATTATCTCAGTTGATTGTCCGGGGTATGTTTTCTTCATAATTGTATTATGTATAATTATTTTACCTCAGGACTATTGGAGAGTATTTTGATAAGATATGGGAAGGATGTTAAAAATTATTTAGCGGCTCAATCAGTTTTTAAAATACCGGGCCGTAACCCGGCATTTTGTTTAAGTGTCAAATTAGATTCAAACTTTTTTTAGTTTAATGAATAAAAATGTTTAGGTGATCAATGTTGTTAACAGGATGATTGGATGGCATTTTACATATTCTGAATACTGGATGATTGTGTCTTTTCAATGGATGATTGGATGGTTTCAAGGGTGCGATTACAAACGGGCGTACGATATTTGATGCTTCAAGGGATTTGGATGGATAGATGCCGGGCCGAAGCCCGGCTCTTAATTGCTGCTGCTTATTATTATTTAGATTTCATAATTTGTTTCACTACGGTTTCAGTGCCAGAGTTTACTTTAACAACATATACTCCTGGATTGAAACCGGTCATAGCAAGGGTTTCAGTTTGATTTGCATTATTGTTTACTACATGCTTCAGTATTGTACCATTAGCGCTGTATAAATCATATGTAACCTTTGTATTCTGCCAGGTTGCTGGAACCGTGATACGCAATTCGTTTACAACAGGGTTCGGATATGCCTGAATGTTTACATCAGTGAATACTTCTCCTATCTTGATAACCCGTATCATAGATTTCTGAGATTGCATGCTTGCATCAACCATTTTCAACCTGTAATAAAGGATCCCTTTATTAGCCGTTATCTCTTCATCAGTAAAAGAATACTCCTTTTTGATCTGTCCATTGTCTTTGGCAAATACGACAGCGGTTTCTTTGAAATCAATTCCGTTGACGCTTTTCTCTACTATAAAATAGTTGAAAGTTCTTTCTTGCTCTGTAGTCCAGGTTAAGTCTACATTTTGCTTGTTGTATTTAGCATTGAACCCAGTTAGTTTTACCGGCAGTACTCCCATTGGGGAAAGGTTAAAAGCTTTAAACCAGATAGAATTTAATCTCATTCCTGCAGAACTTGGCTGAGCACCCGATTTTGCACCTATTTTAAGCTTAATCTTATCTTTATTTTCGTAGTTGTAGGTAGCCATAACAGCCGTACCAAGGGTATCGATGTTTATAAAATTAAGTACAGGCCCCTGGATGGCGTAATTGCTTTCCCCATCCCATGCGTGATCACAATGTTCATGAAGTTTACCACTACCCTTACAATTACCACAGTTTGAAGAACCGTTTTTACCGGTACCCGAACAATTAGAGCACGTTTCCAGAGCACTTGGATGTCCACATTCACCACATTCTATTTTGGTTTCAGGGGCTCCGTTCATCAGATTTGTAAGTGTAGAATAAGTAACTTTTTTTGCTTTCTCCATTTTAACGAATTCCTGAATGGAAACGTTATCACCATCTACATCCAGTGAAGTAGCATCAAATTTATCAAGCTTCTGCGTTTTGTTAGTACCTGCTTTCAGGAAAGAAATTTCAAATTCAACCCACCATTCCTGGTAAGGAGCCACCGTTCCTGAAATACCAAGTTCAGGTTGAAACGCATTGTCCCATCCGAAACTAGTCAGGTCAATATTTCTTACTTCCACATTGCTTGCAGAGCGTTGTTTGATTTCAACCATGGCATCAACCCCTGCAGCTGCATTTTTAAAGCGATACTTAGCGCCATTCTGAAGTGCTGTTCCACTTTCCAGAACAGGATTACGAAATATCAATTCAGGGATTGCCTGACCATATATGCTGGGAACTACCAGTAATAAAAAAATGAATAAATAAAAGGGTAAAGATTTCTGTTTCATAATTTGTTTTTGGGTACTGAAATATTTGAAAACACTTCTGGTACTCCATCTGATATTGGCGGACTTAGGAAATGAAAACAGGTTTTCTTTAGGATGTGAGATGCGGGATCTTAAGGGATAATTTTCTAAACGTTGCAGAATTATAATACCACTCATAAAGAGCAACATTGGAAAAAGCGAACTAAGAAAAAATTAATGATTTGTTTTGCTACTGTTCCCTTCTTGAATCTGCAAGGGTAAATAAACCGGTTGATAGCTTTTTGGAGCTATACTTCTTTGTAGCCAATAATGTAACTCTAGTAATTTTTCAGAGAGGAATACTCTGATAACGGAAGGGATAAACTGGTTCATAGACGGAAATTTTTTTGTTTTCTAAAAGGTCGTAATCAATTCAGTTTTCCCGAGGATGTGGATATTTTCAGTAATAGTACGAGACAAAGATTAACCGTATTTTCCGAAGATGCAAGTGTAGCTACAAAAAAACTTTTAGTGGATTCTACATATAAATTGATAACTACATTGGAAATCAATAAAAAACCCCGCTAAAGCGGGGCTCAAATATTATAAAAAAAAAAATTATTTATACTGTGGAATAATACCGTTCGCAAGCTCTACCATCTTCTTTAATCCGTCTTCAGGAAGGCTTCCTTTCTTGAATTCCGCCAGTAATTCCGGGAGCTTATTCTCCATTTCCATTAAAAAATGCTCTTCGAATTCTTTTACCCGCCGAACTGCAACATCACGCAGCAAACCCTGGGTACCTAAATAAATGATAGCTACCTGTTTTTCCACTGAAAATGGAGCATATTGAGCCTGCTTCAGGATTTCCACATTTCGGGCACCCTTATCTAATACCAATTTCGTAGCGGGGTCAAGATCCCCCCCAAATTTAGAAAAAGCCTCCATTTCACGATATAATGCCTGGTCGAGCTTCAAAGTACCCGCGACCTTTTTCATCGATTTAATCTGCGCATTACCTCCTACCCTGCTAACAGAAATACCAACGTTAATAGCAGGTCTGATCCCGGCATTAAAGAGATTACCCTCGAGGAATATCTGACCATCAGTAATAGAGATCACATTGGTAGGAATATAGGCGGATACGTCACCTGCCTGGGTTTCAATGATAGGAAGCGCTGTTAAGGATCCTCCTCCTTTTACCAAATGCCTGATCGTTTCAGGAAGGTCATTCATATTTTTAGCAACGCTGTCATCGCTTATTATTTTAGCCGCCCGTTCCAGCAACCGGCTATGCAGATAGAATACATCTCCCGGGTATGCTTCCCTTCCAGGTGGCCGCCGTAACAACAAGGATACTTCGCGATAAGCTACAGCTTGTTTAGATAAATCATCATAAATGATCAGCGCCGGACGGCCGGTATCCCTGAAAAACTCCCCGATAGCAGCTCCGGCAAAGGGGGCATAAAACTGCAAAGGAGCGGGTTCAGAAGCGGAGGCGGCAACGATGGTAGTATAGGCCATAGCCCCTGCATCTTCTAAGATTTTCATTACACCCGCAATCGTGGAAGCTTTCTGACCTATTGCAACATAAATACAATAAACAGCCTTACCTGCCTGATAAAATTCTTTTTGATTGATAATGGTATCGATCGCAATGGCTGTTTTGCCTGTTTGACGGTCGCCGATAATCAATTCTCTTTGTCCCCGCCCTATTGGTATCATGGCATCTATGGCTTTCAGACCCGTTTGCAATGGTTCTTTAACCGGTTCGCGGAAAATTACACCAGGGGCTTTACGCTCTAATGGCATTTCGTATTTTTCTCCTGTCAAAGGACCCTTTCCATCAATAGGTTCACCTAATGTGTTTACTACTCTGCCGAGCATACCTTCTCCCACATTAATAGAAGCGATCTTCCCTGTACGACGAACTTTTGATCCCTCTTTTACTTCACTACTCTCCCCCATAAGCACTACCCCTACATTATCTTCTTCGAGATTCAATGCAATAGCACGAACCCCGTTTTCAAACTCTACCAGTTCGCCACTACTTACATTATTCAACCCATACACACGGGCAATTCCATCACCTACCTGCAATACAGTACCTACTTCTTCAAGATCGGCTGCGGCATTGAAATTGCTCAATTGCTGACGAAGTATCGCTGATATTTCATCGGGCTTAATTTCTACCATGATTTATATTTTAAATCGTTTTAAATTTTAAAAGGATCATCCCTACGGGATGGTATTGTTTGGTGATATTGTTTTCTACCGATAGATTATCCCTACGGGATAAAAAAAAATTTGTATAACATTTCACATCTCACCTCTCACATCTTACATCTCACCTCTCATAACTCACTTCTTACATCTTACTTCTTACATCTTACTTCTTACTTTTTACATCTAAAATCCCACATCTCCCATCCCCAATCCTACCTGATTTTGTAAATAAAATCATTATTTAAAAACTGACTTTTCACTTTATTCAGGTCATAAGATATACTTGCATCTACCAGGGTATCTCCTACTTCTAATAAAAATCCTCCAATAATATTTTCATTTACAACTGTTTCCAATTGCACAATTTTCATAGGCATAAGGTTTTGAATCTTACTAATAATAGATTCCCTTACATCTTCAGAAACCGGGATAGCTGTTGTTAATCTAATAGTATGAATACCTTTTTGATGTTTGTATTGATCAATGAATGCATCTATGATCTCCGGAAGTACAGATTCTCTTCCTTTTTTTATTAAAAGTCGGTTAAAGGCGGCAGTGAGTTCGGTAACTTTTTGATTTGTGGCAGCATGAAGAATGGCTAATTTTTTATCAGGAGTAACCACAGGGCTTTTCAAAAGAGTTACAAAGTCAGGGTTACTCTTACACACCGATTGAAGCAACACCATGTCATTATAAACGTCTTCCAATTGGTTCTCTTCTGTTGCCAAACCAATAATGCTTTTTGCATATCTACCTGCTAAACGGGGATTAAGCATAATATCAAAATTTGAAAATTTGAAAATTTGAAAATTAAATACAGGGTATCTGCATTTTTTCATTTTTCAAATTCTTACTAACTATTCCGCAAATCACTAAGTACTTCTAATTTTATTTTTCTATGAATAGATAAGGATGATTCATTGGCTAATCTGCTAATTTCAAATTTGCTAATTTAATTTCACTTCCTCAGCCAGTTGCATGATATAACTTTCCTGTTCTGATTTATTTGCCAACTCACGTCGTAACACCTTTTCTGCGACTTCAATCACCAGGGTACCTACCTGGTTCTTTACATCGGTTATCGCGGCCATTTTTTGTTGTTGAATGGCGGCCTGAGCATCGACAAAAATTTTGTTTGCTTCTGTTTTCGCCTGTTCTTTCGCTTCAGAAATTATCCGGTCTTTTGTATCACGAGCTTCTTTAAGAAGTTGTCCTCTTTCTTCACGTGCTTTTGCAAGCAGCGCTTCATTCTCACTTTTTAATTGCGACATTTCAGCCTTCACTCTTTCGGCAGTAGCCAATGAATCGGCAATTGTAGTTTCCCGTTCTTTTAAGGAATTAAGAATTGGCTTCCATGCGAATTTTTTTAGAATAAAAAGCACGATCAGGAAAGCGAGTAAAGTCCAGATGATTAAACCAAATTCAGGAGTAAGTAACCTCATAGTGTAAACTTATAATGGTGATAGTTTGATCATAGAATTACTGCACTCCCCGCCCTTTGCTTCAAGTGCAGTAATACGTTGTACCTGCCTAAACGACCATGGCAAGGAAGCCAACAATAATTCCAAACAGGGCAGCACCTTCAATAAGAGCCGCTGTAAGGATCATGTTAGCTCGAATGTCATTGATAGCTTCCGGTTGACGAGCAATAGCTTCTACTGCACCTTTACCGATCTGGCCAATACCCAACCCGGCGCCAACAGCAGCCAAACCAGCACCAATGGCACCACCTGCTTTGGCATAACCTGCGCTGGTATCAACCACAGCTTGCAACAATACTGTCAATAAATCCATAATTGTGTTTTTATACTGTTTAAAAAAAGCCGTGTTCTATACGATCACAGGGTCATCATATTTCGCAGTACTGAGTTCAGGTTGATGCTTGTGATCGTCTCCATGATGAGGTTCTTCCTGGGCCAACCCAATAAAAACCGCTGTAAGAGTTGTAAATATATATGCCTGTAAAAAAGCTACCAGGATCTCTATCATATATATGAATATCGTAAAGGCAACTGCAACTGGAGAAGCACCCCAACCTACTGCCGGACTCAATTGACCAAAAATAAAAATTAAGGAAATCAAACAAATGATGATAATATGACCCGCTACCATGTTAGCAAATAAACGAATGATCAGGGCAAATGGCTTTATGAATACGCCCAGGAATTCAACCAGGACCAGGATAGGTTTCACAAAGCCAGGCACACCAGGTGGATTAAAAATATGCCCCCAGAAATGTTTATTACTGCTGAAAATAATAACAAGAAAAGAGATTACTCCAAGCACAAGAGTAAAAGCAATATTCCCGGTTACATTGGCCGAGCCAGGTATCAATCCAAAAATATTATTAATAAGAATGAAGAAAAAAACGGTCAACAGGTAAGGCATGTATTTTTGGTATTTATGCCCCAGGTTTGGCTTCGCTACATCCTCGCGCATAAAAACAATCACAGTTTCTATAGCATTTTGTAAACCCGTAGGCGCGGTTGTTCTTCCAATTCCCGATTTGTATTTTTTTGCAACACCCAGCATGATGAATACAAAAATGGTTAGGGCTAAAAGCATTTGAACCACATTACGGGTCAGAGAAAAATCATAAACTTTTACGGATTCATCAATACTGCCATCATTCTTAACAGGATGAATTTTGCCATTGTCTAATTTATATCCCTTGTAAGGATCATGACCGTGATGGAAATTGGAAGACATGAAAACATCCATTCCACGCTGTGGGGAATACAATATTACAGGTAAAGGGATGGTAGCATGATGTTCTTTCCCATCATTGCCTTTATAACTTAAGAAATGGTATTCATGTGCATCAAGAACGTGACCAAAGATCACCTCATTGGCATCGAACCCGCTCTTGCTTTCCTTTTTGCCATGTACCTGCTCCTTTTCTTCTTGTTCTCCGTCATGTTGAGCCATCGTTATGTTGGAAAAAAAGATGCAAAATATGCTACAACTCACTATCAATAAGGATTCTATACGCCGAAAGATCATACCTGTCTCTAAATTTGCCGCAAAGATAAGGATGGAGGTTTAAAAAAAGCAGGGAGATACTGTGATTCTTAAGATATTTAGAGTGTCCCCAGGGAAAAAAATGACCTGGATTCAGGTTGATTTAGTACAATGAGATGCATACTCCAGAGTGTACCAGAATTACTTTAAATCTCTAAGCTATTTTTTAAAATAATAAATCCATTCAAGGCTTATGGATGAGTTGGCAATATCATCAAATGATGCTTTAGACACTTTTAACCGGTAATTTTTTTGAAAACTGCATTTCATGAAGTTTACTATAAAATCCATCCATTGACAATAGCTCTTCGTGGGTTCCCATTTCTTTTATTTCACCTTTATCGAGCACGATGATATTGCTGGCTTTCCGAATAGTTGATAAACGATGTGCAATAACTATAGACGTCCGTCCGGCAATCAGTTTGTCGATAGCTTTTTGAATTAATAATTCACTTTGTGTATCGACTGATGATGTTGCCTCATCAAGAATCAGGATACCCGGATTGTACAATAATGCTCGGATAAAAGACAGCAATTGACGTTGACCTAATGAAAGAGTGCTTCCTCTTTCCATAACATTATAGTCATATCCTCCAGGCAGTTCCATAATAAAATCGTGCATATCAATCAATTTGGCTGCCTCAATTACCTGTGCTTTCGTTATGTCCGCATTACGAAGTGTTATGTTATCCATGATTGAACCGGAAAATAAAAAAACATCCTGCAATACGACTCCAATATTTTTCCTTAAATCATCGAGTTTGAATTGCTCAATATTTACATCATCTACTTTTATATTTCCTTTTTGAATATGGTATAATCTGTTGATTAAACTAATGATAGAGGTTTTTCCGCTTCCGGTATGTCCTACAATGGCAATGGTTTTTCCCGCTTCTACACAAAAAGAAATATTCTTCAACACAAAGTTTTCATGAGTATAGGCAAACCAAACATTGTTAAATTCAATCTTTCCCATTATTTTCTGCGGGGAATAATTTCCTTCAGATTGTACATAATCAGCATTATCCATCACTTTGAATACACGATCACTGGCAACCATTCCCATTTGTAATACATTAAACTTATCAGCTATAACCCTCAGCGGTCTGAATAATAAATTCAGATATAAATAAAAAGCCATCATTTTACCAATAAGGTCTGCTGCCTCTCCAGCAGGTAGATTAAAAGCATGCGTAGCAGCCCACCATACCATTAAACCGGTTCCTACTGCCAATACAATCTCTACAACTGGAAAAAAAACAGAGTACGCAAAAATGGCTTTGATATTAGCGTTTCTATGCTCCTCATTTATTTTGACGAATTTCTGATGCTCCCTGTTTTCTGCTGCAAACCCCTGAACAACCTGCATACCCGTTAGATGTTCCTGTACAAATGCATTAAGGCTGGACACTGCATTTCTAACCCTGATAAAAGATCGGTTAACGCTTTCTTTAAAAAAATAAGTGGCGATGATCAGGAAGGGGAAGGGTGCAAGACTGATCAATGATAATCGCCAATCAGTTATGAACATTACAATAAGAATGGCTACAATAGAAAGAAGATCTGCAATGATAGGAATCAAACCATCCGCAAACACATCATTAATACGCTCGATATCATCCACCGTTCTTGTTGTAAGCGTCCCTATTGGCGTTGTATCAAATTGAGAAAGATTAAGCCCTATTATTTTTTTATATACCCTCACCCGGAGATCTTTAACAACTGTTTGTCCAAGCCATGCAGTCACATAAGAAAAATAAAAACGAAACCCTGATTCGATCAGCAATAAACCAATCTGGATAACCGTAATCCAAATAATTAGTTCCTCCATCCGGATTCTAATGGGTCCGTTGGAATTCACACCAGTTTTGATGTAATCATTGACAGTAAGCTGAATTAAATAAGGACGAATTGGGGAAAGTAAGGCCAGCAAAATGGCCAGGGCAACGGAAATATAAAATTTTTTTTTATAGGGCGCTGCGTAATGCAACACTCTTCGCAGCAATCGAAAATCAAAAATTCTTTTTACCGTAGTTTTCTCCGACATAGAATTCATCAAAGATAGTGTGCCGGGAAGAATACAGAATACAGAATTAAGAATACAGCAGTGAAAACATTCTTAATTAAAAAATGACAAGCAATTAATTTCCCATGGCTTTGCGGTACGCCTTAATAAAAATAGCTCCAAGGTTTTTATAAGGTGGGATATAATCGTCAAACTTCTCTTTGGAAGCTTCATCCCTGAAGCGAGTGCTTAAGTCGCGCCAAAGAGGTATCCACTCGATATTTTTACCGGCAATAAGTGAATTATTGATTGCAAGCAAAATAGGTTCATTGACGGTTTTACTACCAACCTGTTTGGATGATATAATATGTGCATCTTCACAAACTGACAACACTTCATTTAAATTATTGTAACCTCCGCATGAGCCTAATACAACAATGCGCGCAGATGGTGCCAGCTGCCTGAGGGTATATTGTAAATGATAACTATGTCCCCTGTGAATAACAATGGTTGGCTTTAAATTTCTACCAGATAAATATTCATTAAGTTTTTCCTGGGCTTTTTGATCCGGATCATCATCTCCTAATAATGGCTTATTGGCGAATATCATGATCGGTTTACCTTTTGCCGAAGTGATGGTTACCCAATTCGGGTTTTCGGCAATCTTCCACTCGGGCTTTCCACGGAACATGGCCATAAAATTGATGTAAGAATTTTGGCCATCCTTATCCTCATCCCCGTAAAAAAATACCTGCTGAACTACGCGGCCGGTATCATCCGTTAACAACGCCCGATCAACGCTATAAACAGGTGGTATCCCTAATTTTTCAGATAGATTGACGTTTTGTGTTGTATCTGCTGATTCAAACAGAATTTTTAATAAATTATAGATAACAATTCCTCTTTTGTTGTTATTCTGCACATTCCTGTCATAGTTCCATTTAACCTGGTCGAGGATAAACCTGGCCAATTCTTTATTTTTATCAACGATACTGCTATACGAATCAGCCACGTCTACCGACTCTTCTAACTCTTTGGTATCTTCTAATTTAATGACAAAAGCTTTCATTGTGGTTGTGGCATTGTCTTTATCCATCTTTCCTAAAAAATCATTCAGTGTATTGTACCCCGCGGCCATTTTTATAAACTTTCTGAAATAATCCCCATTAACACTCAAAAGCAAACTGTCTCCTCTAGGTACACTCATTCTTTGAAATATTCTTTTGTATACATTCAGGTAACTGGAGGTGTATATTTCATCTTCCCCTAAGACGATTAAATAATATAATTCCTGGGGAGTTAAACCATCTATCCTGCGGAAACGAACTTTTTCATCTTCAACGGCATGCAGGGCATTAATTTCCCGAATAAAATATTCCTTTGCCTTGCGCCCCATCATGGTTGTAAGTGTCCGCATACCGGAAACAGTGTCCCTTGTTGGTGGAAGCATGCGCCAGGCATATTCAATCCTGGTTTTTACCATCAACCGATAATAATCCAATTCATTATCTTTCACCCGGTCAATTTCTTCAAAACTGATTTTACCTTTTAATATATTATCCAGGAAAGGAAAATATAACTGGCCGCTTTTGCTGTTGGCCATTTGAGCTACAATTCTTACAAGCGTATCGGGGTGACTACGTATTCGAGCCGCGAGAGCATTGCGACCCGCAGCATAGTCATATAATTTATTAATATCATTATAGGCTGCAATCTTGATAAATTCGTTGGCGAAAGGGGCGTAAGGATTTTTTGAAAGAACGGAAAGGATTTCCGTTGGATGCAACTCGCAATATTTTCTTAATAAAATAACTCGTGATGGAGCAACGCCTGAATTAATCGAAGGTGATAAAAAGCATTCGACTAAAATCCTTCCTACCCCATATTCATTTCGTTCAACAACAGGCTCAATACTTTCATTCTTCTTGTCAAGTTCCATACATTCAACAAAAGAATCAAAGAGAGTTGGCGCCATGGAAACATGAAAATCTCTTTTATTCCTGTTTAAATTATAACCTTCCAATAATCTTTCAACACTTCTTAAATATTTGACCTTTGCCTGCCCGGTGGAGAGGGAGTCTGTTTCGATGGATTCCTGGAGATTATCAATCTTTCTGACGAGAGCATCCTCGATTTGCAGATTGACCGATTCGTCAGATGACAGTTTTATTAAACCTTCTTTATTATAAAGTTTTTTCTGTTGTTTCTCAATTTTGTCGTGCCATAACATCCGGTCGGTAGATACCCGGAATGAATAGGCAGTTTGTGCCCGGGCACTAATAATGAATACTATTCCTGCAAGGCTACACAGTATAAATTTTTTCATAATACACTCAATTCCAATAAAAGAAGCAAAAATACGTCCAATTGGTTGTATAAACGGTAAATTACTCATGATCCGTATGGTGCTGTTAACAATTTCATAATCAAGCAAACATTGCCCGTGACTGTGGAAAATTAACTTTGCGTAAATCTTTTGTTAATGGATTCAAAACATAAGAGAATATTAATTGCTGATGATGAACCAGATATTCTAGAAATTGTACAATATAATCTCGTAAGGGAAGGATATGAAGTAAGTACAGCTAAGGATGGAGATGATGCTCTTATAAAAGCCAAATCACAAAAACCCGATCTAATTATATTAGATATTATGATGCCAAAAAGAACGGGGGTGGAGGTATGCGAAATCTTAAGGTCACAACCGGCCTACAAGGAAACCCTAATTATTTTTTTAACAGCTCTGAGCGATGAAAGTTCTCATATTAAAGGACTGGAAACCGGAGGTGATGATTATGTAACCAAACCCATTAGCCCTAAAGTGCTGGTTAGCCGTGTTAATGCATTGTTCAGAAGGTCCAACAAGGACCAACACGAAAAAATCATAAAGATTGACAATCTTGAAATTGATCCTGATAAATTTGAAGTTATCATTGACGGTAAACAAGTTGTATTAGCAAAAAAGGAATTTGAATTGCTATACCTGCTTGCATCCCGACCTGGAAGAGTTTTTTTACGGAATGAGATTTTAAACCAGGTTTGGGGGAATGATGTCATTGTAGGTGATCGAACCATTGATGTTCACATAAGGAAAATCCGGCAAAAACTCGGCATTGATTGCATAACTACAGTAAAGGGCGTAGGATATAAATTTGCATTGTGATTTAAGCATATCGACAATACTGGTAGCTTTTGTCTCGATTTGTGATTTACTCCTCTAAAACGCTAACTTAAGGTTATGTTCTCCACAAAAAACCTTTCTCCCCGGCAACTCTCCGCCTTCACAGCAATATTATTATCTGTTCCTGTCGCGGTAGGAATCTATTTCATCACGAATAACTGGGAAATTGGTCTGGCATCACTGGCCATCGTGTGGGGCGGGAGCTTTGGATTGATATTATTTACCCTTGAAAAATTCATTTACAGGAAAATTAAATTGATTTATAAACTTATCCATCAAACGAAAGCCACCCGAAAAGAAGAGGTCTATTTTAAATACATCCTGCCCCAAAAAAGTATTGATGAAGTGAGGGAAGATGTTGAGGCGTGGGGTGAACGGAGGAATGCTGAAATTGAAGTGTTACAAAAAAATGAAGCATACAGGAAGGAGTTTTTACAGAACCTTGCACATGAATTCAAAACCCCCATTTTTGCCATTCAAGGTTATGTCGATACATTATTAAGCGGGGCGATGGAAGAAGAACTGGTAAGAAAAAAGTTCCTCGAAAACACGGCTAAAAATGCGGACCGGCTTGTGAACCTTGTAAGCGATCTGGATGAAATATCAAAATTAGAAAGTGGCGAGCAATTGCTGTACAAACAAAATTTTGTTATCCAGGAATTGATGCGGGAAATATTCGATTCCTTATCGATTAAAACCCAGGGAAAGAAGATTAAAACGGTCATTAAGAAAGGATGTGAAGCCCCTGTAGCGGTATTTGGAGATAAAGAAAAAATAAAACAGGTACTTACTAATTTAATTGAAAATGCCTGTAAATATGGAAAGCTGAATGGAAATATTGTTGCAAGCGTTTACCGAACCGATAATCTTCATGTCCTGGTGGAGATCAGCGATGATGGAATCGGAATAGAGGAAGAACATTTACCACGCATTTTTGAACGTTTTTACCGAACTGATGCAGCCCGCAGCCGTGACAAAGGCGGAACAGGTCTAGGACTGGCAATTTGTAAGCATATAATTGAGGCACATGCCCAAAGCATTCATGTTCGAAGTACACCGGATGTAGGCACTACCATTGGATTTACGCTTGATTCCCGAAAGGATTAGATCTTCAAAAATATAATGTTCCTCACGTAAACGTTTAAGGGTTCTTTCTTTAAACGTAAACACCTACTGCTTATAAATATCATTTTCCAAATAAAATGAGGGTGGTGTTTTATAGTTATACTGTATATCCGAGTAAGTTTTTATAATCCATCCCTTGCATGATAAATACCAAGCTTCGATAATCATGAAAATAAATAACCTTAAACCTCAATTATAATCCCCATGTACTTTCTGATATACTTAAGCACTGCCTCAATTCCCTTAACCGATCAGCAACTCTCTGATATTTTAACAAAAAGCCGCATTAATAATAGTAAACAAGATATTACCGGCCTTCTTTTATATCATGATGGAAGTATTATCCAGGTATTAGAAGGAGATAAAGAAATTGTACAAAACCTTTATGCTATAATTTCCAATGACACCCGCCATGCAGGTGCTATTTCGATGCTTGAAGGCGAGTCCGAACAAAGAAATTTTCCTGATTGGTCAATGGGATTTAAAAGTATTTCAAACCAGGACTGGGCCCCTTTTACCGGGTACTTTGCTCTGAATAGAAGTGAGCTTCAACCAAAACTTAACACTGACAACAAATCCATCATAACGGTAATAAATAGTTTTATGCGTGTTAATATTGGGGCATAAATGAGGCAACTTTCTTTACACCAGGCTTTATATTAAATTATTTAAGGAATGAGCACTCTGGATACACTAAATGGTAATACAGGTGGTGGAGGATTTGGATTTGTGATACTGGGACGCCGGTTTAGTTGACCATTGACGACTAAAAAATATTTACCCACTTTGGCCATAGTCGTATTAAATAATAAGTTTTCGCCAAACCCGTTTCCTACAGTCCCCATAGTCACACCTTCATTTAATAGTACGGGAAATATTTTATTCGTTGCATTACGCGAAACGTAAAGTGTATTTCCTTCAAGCCATAATCCATCTCCCGAAGTTACAGGCGTATTCAGGCTAATTTCGACAATGTCTTTAGTTTTTCGATCAATCCTATATAGTTTTCCAGAGGTAGAAACCACGATAATGAGATATTTTCCATCCGGAGTAAGAACAATTCCATTTGCGTTGGTGCCAGTTGTATATGGGATTTGTTGGTTCGTGAAGTTTAACCATTCTTCAATATTGCCGGGTCCGGTAGGAAATACTTCGCTGCGGTAAATTTTTTGAACACGGGAGTCGGTAAAATAAATATATTGTTTATCCAACGCACAATCGTTTATAAAGCCCGCATTATACAGCGCTTTCAGATCCCAGTTTTTTATGGACTCGCCCTGCTGGTTCAACAAATGAATTTTGCCTTCATCTCCCCCACACACCCAAAGGCGTTTTTTATAATCTAATTTCATTCCCGTACAAAAGCCGCGACCCTGCTTGGCTCCAGCCGCAAACAATTCAGTGGCACCTGTATTTACTTTCACCTTTACTATATCTCCATTGGTTGTACTGCCGGTATAGAATACTCCATCTTCGCGGTCATACGCTATTCCTTCCGGGAAAAATTTTTCCCCTGGAATAGGATAAGACTCTAGATTAACTACTTGTTTGTCTTTCTCGCATGCAATAAGAAACAAGAAAATGAGAAGGAAAAGAGAGGAATGGCGTCGCATATATAAAAAATTTTGGTAGTGAGGTGATATATTCCATCAAAAAATAATGCCACCCTGCGTTAGGATATCCAGGCAAATTGTATGGAACTCTGATGAGGCAATACGGTTGAAAAGTATAACAAGATGCCTGGTGAGAATGTTGGTATCATAAAATGAGGAAAATAAAACCCGTAGAAATTCTAAAATGAATAACCTTGGTATGTATAATATAACCTCATTACAGTGAGGCCGTAACTTCTTCGGCCAAACCAAATGATAAAGTCATCCCTGCACCTCCCAGGGCGTTCAGGATATAGATTCCCGGCTCGGGTGAAAAAAAGATTTCTGTTTCCCCTTTTAAATGTTTCGTATAGAGACCATGCCAGCTTTCAAGTAATGACCAGTCTTTGAATTGGGCAAATTTTTTCAGGTAATCAAAGATTAGTTGGTTAATAAATTCCTTATCAAAAGGATCGTGCGTTAGACCATACTCATGAGAATCCCCTATTGTTAATTCGCCTCTTCCATTTTGAGATACCATTACATGAATACCCCAATCGATGTATTCACCCATCTCCAGGTGAAACCGCTCTTTCAATAGTGCTACTGAAGGAGCAGCCTTGAAACTGTTATAATGGATCAGGGACAATGCTCCACATAGTGCGGGTCCGATTTTCCATCCCTGAGGTTGAGAAGCTAAACGCAGCATTTGCAATTTGCATTTGGTTAGAGGTTGCTCTGAATAGGCATCCGGATATAACGTTTCCATATCCGTACCACTGCAGACAAATATTACATCCGCTTTGTGTTTTTCAGTAGTGCCGATATGAATGGTGTTTTCTGAAATATAATGAACACATTTATCCCAATAAAAATGTATCGCGTGCTTTTCATAAAGGTATCCGGGTAACGCGGCTAGTGCTTCCCGTGGATCAACAATTAATTCGTCTCCGCTAAATAATCCGCCCAATAAATTTTTGTGAACCACTGCTTCAGAACGCATCTCAATCTTAACAGGGTTCAATAATTCAACCTTTCTTTCTTTTTCGAATAATTGAAACAACTCCTGTAAAGCCATCCATTCATCGGGTTCATAGGCTACATGTAAACTACCCACGGTTCCGTACCAATATGTTCCTTCAGCACCAATTTCCTTCCAGATGTTACGGCTCCTTAATGCGCGTTCATACAAACTTCCTGAAGGCTGACCTATTGGCCATATCATTCCAAAATTCCTAATAGATGCACCAACGGCCTTGTGTGAACGTTCAAAAACGTTTACAGAATACCCTTTAATAGCCAGCGCTCTTGCAACTGCTAATCCCACAATTCCTGCGCCTATTACAATGGCAGACTTTTCCATTACGATAAATTTTGCAAATGATATTTCCTATTGAAATATAAAAAAGAGATAACCGTGCCTACGCAGCCAATTACTGAAAATATAACCGCACCCTGGGAATAGAACTCAGACCAGTTGAGCTTAAGTTTCAGTACTTCTTTCAGCAGCATCACCGAGATGCTCCCCAGGTAACCAAACGCATCAGCTATATAAATAAGGAATCCAACATTACCTGCAATTCTGAAGGTGGCAATCAGTCGTTCAAAAAAAATACAATTGAAAGGTATGTATGCCATGTATAATCCCAATCCTACGAGTTGCATCCAGATGCCGCCGTCTAGTTTGCCTGCAACAAACAATGCGGAAGAAATTCCGGCCAATAAAAAACCTAAGAGGATAGCGATATGTATTATCCGGAATGCTTTAATATTTTTGCGGATGAGGACCATCAAACTGATCATCACTAAAATGATCAATGATGTGTTGGTTTCTGTTTTGGCAAAAATGGAAGAATTATTTCCATATCCTAATTCGTTCCAGATATTCGACATGAAGTTATCACGGACATCGCGCATTACGGTAAGAAATAAATAAGTGATCGTAACCGCAGCAATACCAAAACCAAAACGCTGCAGAAATTTTGCCCGATCCTGCTTTGTCATTGGAATTCTTACGGTTCTTTCAACTACATCTTCCTGATCAGGTTGAGGAATCTTTTCAAGCATAAAAAGAAAAACGATCAAAGGAAATAAAAATACCAAGCCCGTCATAAATGGCATCCACGGTTCACTAATATTCCATGTAAGCATCAGCCATTTGGCAATGGATCGTGTAAATCCTCCTGCAAAAATGAAGCTTACAGCCAAAACGGATCCGATGAAGTCAGTAGCACGCCTTCCCTCAACATAACTAAATATAATTCCCCACATAAAGCCAAGCATAAATCCATTTACAAATAAACATGGCATACCAAAAGGCGCAGGTACTATTGCAAATAGTAACAGGCAAAGCCAGGCTATTCCTACCAGGATCACACTAATTTTCCAACGCCCGAGATGCTTTAATTCTGAAATAAATTTAATACCCCAGAATTTACTGAGCATATAGCCAAGGCCCTGGCTTATGATCAATAAGCTTTGATAAGAAATTCCCCAAAATGAAATTCCTTCGAATGTTGCAATGGTAAAAGGTTTACGGTATGCATAAATGGAAGCGTAGGTAAGAAAGGCAACCAGTGCAGTGAACAAGGCCACTAGAATTTGTTTACGTGTAAAGGGTGATGTTGTAATTGCTTTTTCTAACAAATTATTGAATTAAGGCCGGTAATTCTTTCAGTGAATCTATTATGTAATCCGGGTGATATGTTTCTAATTGCTGCCGCGTATAAGCCCCTGTTGTAACACTAACCACCAGGCCACAGCCAGTATTGCGTCCCTCCTGAACATCCACTTCAGTATCACCTACTTTAGCAACCCGTTTTACGGATTCAATCTCTAAAGTATCCATGATCGATTTAATCATATAGGGGTGAGGTCTTCCCTGTGGCACCTCATCACTCGAAATCACATGATCAATTGTACCATTTTTATTCCAATGCAAGCGTTTTAAAATAGTATTGGTAATGGTTTTTGTAAATCCTGTATTCAGTGCCACCATTATTCCTTGTTTCTTCAGGTTTTGAAATGTTTCTTCAGCATGAGGCAAGGGTTGAAGACCCTGGTCGTTCTCATAAAAAGAAATCATATTCTGGAGAAACGCGTCATGTATCTTTTCTATCAACTCATGATCGGGTTGGTGTTCAGGATAGAATTTTTCCAAAAGAATTTTGATTGCTTCTTTCTTCCGGAATCCCATGACTACATTGACATCTTCCACAGCAACATCAAACCCATACTTTTTACAGGCGTTAATGAATGAAAGAGCAATATCGCCTTTGTCGGAAACAGTGGTGCCGGCTATATCAAATACTACTAATTGAATATTGTGCATAATGTAATTCTAAATCTATCATATTAAAAAATTCAGGTACCTCTGTGTTACGGTAATTCTACCATAAAGGCATATTGAATGTTACTTTAAAAAGGGTTGCGAATTTTATTGAAAGAAAAATGAAATATTATTATTGATTTTGAAGATGTTCTATGATCATTGACTTATAGTATTCCAGATCAGGTTCAGGCATGTTTTCAATTTTGGCCTCTTCGTCCCAACGGCGCATAGTGATGATTAAGTCGAACAGGGGATACTGTTCAAATGCTTCCGCCTCATCCTGGCTCATTCTTCCACCCTGGTACTGAAGCGTCTTTTTGCTTGCTTCTGATAACCCTTCATAATAGTCCTTATCCTTGTACGTTAGATATCGCTTTGCTTCAACATGTGATTCAACAAGGCGAACAATTCTTTTTGAAAATCCTTTTTTCTTTAAAAATACAGCGCCTACTTCTTCGTGATCATTCACACCAAAGCCATCCATTGTTTGATCGCCGTGTGCAGAAACACAGATATGACCGATATCATGCAGGAAAGATGCAAGGATAACCTCTTCGTTATGGCCCTGTTGGGCTGCGAGGCGGGCAGATTGCACCATATGTTCTGACTGTGATATTTTTTCTCCTGCATATTCCTTGTCTCCATGACTTCTGTACATTTCTATAATTTCTTCGGCAACCTGCGCCGCATCTTTATCATTCATTTTTAAAAATTAAAAGTTAATTGAACCCATGCGCTTCGTCCATACCCGTTAATACCGGAACCGTGGATACGATAATCCTGGTTAAAAATATTTTGAAGGCCAATATTTGTTTTGACTCCTGATACCTGGTAAGATGCATACATATTCACCAGGTTCCATCCAGGGGTTCCTCCATTTGGAATACGATTGTCATCTTTATCACCCTGCGCCAGGCGATCCTGCTTGGCGGCAAACATCCATTCAATTCCTGCAAACCATTGATGATGATGCCAGGTGCTTAACAACCTGCCATTGAAAGGAGGTATACGCCGAAGAGGTTCGTTTGCTGTAATGCTTTGGCCAAATGCATATGCCACACTACCTGTAAAACGCATCGCTCTGGAAAGTTGGAAGTTCAATTCGGACTCTAATCCTTTGATATAAGCTTCGTCAACATTTTGCTTTGTATACACCGGGTATCCATTAATTATGTATCCATCCATTTTTATGCGGGTAATGAGATTGGTTAAACTCATGTAATACGCAGCAATGGTTCCATCCCATTTATTGGATTTGAATTTATATCCCATCTCCGCATGTTTGGACTTTTCAGGCCTCAGATCATTTGCGGGAACCTCATAACGAAAATCAACAATACCCAGCGTACCCATATCATCTACATTCGGTGCCCGGTAACCGTTACTCAGAGTAAAATATATATTATGCCTGCGTTTAATAGTATACATCACTGCCACATTACCAACCAGCGCCTGTGGTGTAATTTTAATCTTACCAAGGGTAGTATCTGAAATGCGGATATCGAAAGTATTCCAGCGAACTCCGGCATCGATGATCCAATTTTGAAATTGGTAGTGATGCAAAGAATATACTGAGTAATTCCCATATTTAGAATCATCCGGGTATAGTCCTCTTTTCCTGAGGACTGATCCAGTTTGAATGTTGATCTCATCCCGTTTGCTTTTTACATTGTCGTGATATAATTCCATCCCGGAATTAGCGCTCCATAATTTGCTGAATTTGGAGGAGACGTCAATGGTCAGGCCAAGGGTATTGATGCCATCTTTTTCTTTTCTTAAAGATGCACTTCCATTTTTTATACTGCTACGTCCTTCACTGGTTTGTTGCCAGGATGCAATGAGTTCTATCTCCTTTATCCAGGACTTTGGACTGCTCGCATTTAACCTTCCATAACTTAATCTTCGTTCCTGGGGATCAAATTCATTACTCGAAAAATTTTCAAGTTTAACTTTATGATATACGGGTACATGATGTTGCTGAAGAAACTGGTGAGCAAGAGTAAGCTGCATATTTTTACGGACTGCAAATTTTCCTTTCGCATCGAAAGACCATTCGCTGTACCCTGAAGGAGATTGAATACCGGTAGTATCTCCCCCAACCAGGTCACCAAACCTGCGATAGGCAATCCCACCTAAGAATCCAAAATTCTTTGACGTGTAACTGATATCTCCCCTGCTTGTTTTCTCCATGTCACCAGTCATATATTTACCGGTAACATTTCCATGAATGGCCGATCCTGTGGTTGAAAATTGTGGTTCTTTAGTTATTACATGAATCACCCCGCCCAAAGCATCTGTGCCGTATTGTACGGAGCCGGTTCCTTTCGCCACTTCAATGCGGTTAATAGTGTATGCATCAATGGTATTAAGATATTGATTTGGCCCATACCTGAATGTTGAATTATTAAGCCTGATACCATCGATTAATAAAAGCGTTTGATTGCCAGTTAATCCTCTTACAATCGGCGAACCCCCGCCATGATTGGTTTTTTGAACAAATATTCCATTAATGCCCATCAATGCTTCTGGTGTAGTACGGGGATTGTTATCTTTTAAATATTGCTGGCTGATGCTTTTCACTGAGTAAGGAATAAACAATTCTTTATTCTTCGTTCGTTGTGCAGTAATGATCACTTCATCCAGTGCAATTCCTGCAGTATCTTTCTGAGAAAAAGCAGGAAATACAAAAAGAATTAGCAGGAAAGAAAAAAGAATATGCATGTTCCTTCCTATTTTTTTTCGCCCTTTATTATAATATCTTCATCATCGTTGTCGATAACTTTTATGAAGGCACTACGGCGAGGTGCCGGCATCTGCGATCCTTCTCCTTTTACTGCTTTCCATATTACTTCGCTGAATGCCAGGTCAGGTATTCGATCTTCTTTGGAAAAATCAAACTCCATACTCCTGATAGCACTGGCAGTCATTTTTGTATTCTTATCATTGAGGTTCACATTTGAAGCAACAGATGTAAAGGGTGATAGATTTATTGCATTTGTAAAACATCCCCACATGGGCGTTGCCGCTGCATCATACTGACTCATTGGAGGCAGCCCCAATATCAATTCGATTGTGCGCAACATGGAGGAAGTTGAGTACAGGGTATGATCAACAAATTTTCGTTTTACATGAGGTCCGGCCACATAAGCAGTTGTGCGGTGTGCATCAACATGGTCGGGCCCATTCTGCGCATCATCTTCAATTATAAATACTACACTCTCTTTCCATACCGCCGAATTGGAGAGATGTTCTACAAATAATCCTACCGCCCAATCATTATCTGCAACATGAGCAAATGGTGTAGGCCGCCCGGGTACCATGCCCTCTGTATGATCATTGATAAACCGAAGTGAATTAAATTGCGGCAATGCATTTGCTGCTACCAACGAATCAAATTCTTTTCTCCACTGATAAAACCGGGTTGTGTCTCTCACTTTTTCATCCCAACTGGTGAAATATGGACAAAAGTGGCCTTCTAGGGATGGAATGTTTGCTTTGAAATCATCTGCAAACTCGCCATAGGTTCTATAACTCACGCCTGCCCGCTTACAATAATCCCATATAAACCCTTTCTTTGGATTGGCAATTGCCCTATTGCCCTCTCCATCATAGGTTCCTCCCCGATTGCTATAATCGGTTGGCCAGTTTTTTTCAAGATAATCAGTAGCATTTGCCGAAGTGCTCCAGTTATGTCCATCCGAGCTCACTTCACCGTCTACATAAAAATTATCAAGCAAAACAAATTCTCTGGCAAGTTTATGTTGGTTAGGCGTAATTTTTTCTCCAAATAAAACAAGGCTGGTATCTCCATTACCTTCGGGCATATCACCAAGTACCTGGTCGTATGTTCTGTTTTCCTTAATAATATAAAATACATGCTTAATGGGCGACGCTCCACCCACAGTCATAGGAATTGGATTATCCGCTTCAGCATGAGCAGTAAGTTCCTTCTCCTTGGTATATGGGGTATTAGCATATACCTGTTTCGAATACACGCCGAGCGTTTCATCATTCGGTTCATCAAGAACAGATAAAGTACCTTTCATAAGGCCACCGATGTATTCTATTTTTTTTAGAGTCTCAATATCTCCTTTCTGGTAGGCAGCATTTTGCCATGGGCTTCCCGGATTTGGGCCGTTGGGATTGGCAAAAGAAGAAAATCCTTTCCCGTTCGTTACAAATATTTTCTTTCCAATTACTTTAACATTAGTAGGATACCAGCCTACTGGAATAAATCCTTTTGATTTACTTCGGCCAGGCTCAGAAACATCAAACACAGTGAGGCTATTGTTATCTGCATTAGCGATATACAATGATTTTTCATTTGCTGACAAAGCCAACCCATTGCTGGTTGAACCGGTAGGAGCATCAGGATATAAAGCTGCATTCAGTACTTCCACTATTTTTCGTTGTGCTACATCTATAACTGAAACGCTGTTATCATTGGCATTGGCCACAAATAAATATTGCCCGTTCTTTGTTAATAATAATTCGTTAGGGTTGTCACCAACTCTTAATTCAGCTATTATTTTTCGTTGAGCAATACCAAATACAAGCACTTTATCACCGCCCCATAATGAAATATAGAGTTCTTTTTTATTGGGAGATAATACACATGCATAGGCTTCCGCACCCAATGAATCACGTTTGATTATTTGATTCGTTCGAAGATCAATGAGGTACAGGGAGTTGTTTTCTTTTGTTACTACATACATCGTATTTGACACATCATCGATGGCTATGCCTGTTGGAGAAATTTTCTCAGGCCATTTACTTCCAAGCTTGATGCTGTCTTGTAATCGAAGCTTCTTATTGTTGACGGAATATTTCAAGATCCAATTATCATTACCACCCGAAGCATATAAAAACTTTTCATCGGCACTGAAGGCCAAACCATACCATGATTTTGGTATGACCATATTATCTAATACTGTTTCGGTGTTTGCATCAATCAACTGAATGCTCTGCACGCTTTGTCCATTGTTGGTAACAGCAATCCATTTCTGAGATCGGGAAACTGCCATATTCAAAGGGAGGTCCCCAAGTGGCAAGGAACGTCCGGCAGGAGTTAACTTCCAGCCATTAGGTAGTGTAACTAATTTTTTGTTCAGTTCACTTTGTATTGAAGGGTTCGGTAGCTGTGCATGTACAAGGAATGAAACCACCAAACATCCTGCCGCTAATATTATTTTCTGTAGCATCTTCTTGTCAGTTAGTTTTTTGTTGGTTGTAATGATCTGCCCGTTGTTCGCTCTCATCATCCATCTTTGGGCCCTGTATAATTTTCCGCCAATCTATTTTTTTATTATATCGATCCATTGCTTTCTCCGGGTCAAAAATCCTTTTATCAGGAAATACCAGGGAGTAAGGTGTGTAATCTGGTTTAGCGGAAAAAAAATCATCTAAAAGCGAGGCCGTAACATCATATTGATTTACATACCCAACCCCCAGGATATTGTAAATAACTTTTAGTATCGAACCAAAATTAGCGTGTGTATGTGAAGCGTAACCTCTTTTGACGTAAGGACCCGCCATCATTAAAAAACTGCGATGGGCATCAATATGATCTACACCACCCTGGGGATCATCTTCAACAATGATCACCAGCATGTTCTTCCAATACGGTGTTCGTGATAAAAAATGAAGAATGCGGCCCAGTGCCAGGTCATTATCCGACATATAAGAATGTATGAATGGATAACCATAATCAGGCCTGGGTAATGCTCCATGGTCGTTAGGTACCTGCATAGTGATCAGCTGTGGCATTTTGTCTTTTCCTTTCAACCACAGCCTGGTAAATTCTGATTCAAACTGATCCATCCGGAACTGGTCGGGAATATTGGTATTGTATCCCGCATAATGGTGACTGGTACGGGAAAATAATGCTTTTTGCATTGGCACCATTACTCCGTGTGCGGCACCAGTTAATGTATCATCCCATTCCTCGCGGACATGAGCAGTTTCATTGGCTTCCCCGAAATTATAAAACGAAATATTCTTTCGCTCTAACGCTTCCCACAAACCGCCAATCTCACCATAATCTTCCGGATCCATGCTACCGGTAGAGCCTGGAAAACGACGACCAGGTGCTTTTGAAAATAATTTTGCAGTTTTACTGACACTTGAATTGGCTTCAACCCATTCATTAGGTATAACGCCCATCATCCAGTGATGACCATGTATAGATGCATCGCTATCGCAATAAAAATTATCTGAAAAAGAAAACTCTACAGCTGCTTTTAAATGATTGGGCATTACATCCGCATTCGTTACCGTATCTTTTGCACCATGAACCGTTACCTGTTTCCCAAATCTTGCTAATGTTGAATCCCCTTTGCCCGTGGTAATTTGACCCATTATTTCATCATAGGTTCTATTTTCTTTAGTTATGTATACAATATGTTTGATAGGACTTTGACGCAAGCCTGGCAAGGGGGGTAATGGATTTTTTATATCATCTTGTATGTTACGGCTGATAAAAGTATTTCTGATGACCTGCCTGGAATAAGCATTCATTTGGTTTAGATCAGGCATTGATATTTTCTGAAAAGTTCCTAACTGAATATCGCCTACATAGGTTCCCTGTGGAGGCTTTACAAAACCTTTCCCCCCATTCGGTCCTGCACCCAATCCCCGGCATGAAATCACATACAGTTCCCTTTCATCCTTTGACAATAAAACCCTTGCTGGTCCCCATCCTGTTGGAATCAAACCTAAAGTGGATTTGCTTTGAACATCCACCACAGCAATAGCATTAAAACCAAGTAAGGCTACAAACAATTTTTTTTCATCTTTACTCAGCGCCATTCCAAAGGGAAGTAATCCCCGATACTTATCAATAAGTGTATGCACCTTAATTGGAATATGCCCAATGAGTTTGTGATTTTTATAATCGATCACGGAGATATTGTCGTTGGTGGCATTGGAAACATAAGCATATTTGCTGCCCACTGCAATGGAATTGGGACTCGCTCCACCTACCACCTCAGCATCCTCTATCATCTGACCTATCTGGTGGCCGGTCTTAATCCGGTCAACCACAAGATTTTTTTCCAGATCAATAATATAAACACTCATTGCCTCAGGGGCCAAAGGACTACCGACACCGGAAATCTTTTTTCCTTCAACAACGGTGCCTTCGATGGATTCTTTGGTATTATCTCCATAAGGATGCCGGGAAATTAAAAGTGAATCATAGTTCTTTGGAGTAGCACCATCTATCAAAGCATATTCATACATTCCCACATTTGCAACAAAGGCGTTTTTTTTATCCGGACTTATTGCTAAACCAAAAGGCTGTCTGCCGGTTTTAATAGAAGCGGTAATTTTTTTTGTAATGAGATCAATGCGTACCATTCGAAAATTTGCTCTATCAAGTACAAGCAATTCATTATTGCTTTCATTATATAACAAATCTGAAGTGAAACTATCGTCGAACACTTCGCCATTTACCGTTGCATTAAGTGAAAATGAATCAATATGTTGATACTTTTCGATATCATACACCATCACGGTACCATGATCACCGCCACTCAAAAAAACCGTTTTAGAATCGGATGAAAAGGCAACACCTAAGAAGGAGCCATTAGATAAAGGTGAATTAATGGTTTTATCGTATGATGGAACCCGGGTATGCTTTAAAGAAATAAGGTCAATGATGGTAAATACGCCATTGTGAAGTGTAACTGATTTCCTGCCGTCGGGTGATACTGCCAGTCCGAAAGGATCATCTGTAATTCGCAATGTTTTGCCAGCTGGTGTTACATAACGCCCACTTGGTAGAATGGAGAATCCTGCAGTATCGATTGTAGCATATTGATTGCCGGCGGGAACTGTTAATATATTGACAGCTTTGATTTGAGCAGAGGATGGAACAAAAATGAAGCTGTAAAAAAACATTAAACAAATTCCGGCTAACGAATATTTCATGCAGGGAAGTTAAGTTGAAATTGAATTAAAAAAAGGGCGAAACTTAGAGAAGCTTCGCCGATTTTCAAGATTGATAATTGCTATTGATTTGCCTAAAGCTTCTTGATTATTTAATTAGCCACATATCAGCATTGATGTCATCATTGCCTGCAAATTGCCTTTGAAGAGCTTCTGTAAGATTTGAACCGTTTGTAGTTCTTTCCGTTCCCGGATATTGAAAACGTCTGGGAATTTTACCGCTATTGCCTGTTCCCGATCCACCCTGTGCAAACGCAGGAAGACCTGTTCTTCTGAAATTGTAATAGGCCTCATATCCTGAATTCTGAAAAAATGCAAGATATTTTTGCTTTAATATCTGCTCCAATCCAGCAACAGTATTACCATTATACTTTACGGTTGGCTGATTGTAGTAATCGTTGAAAATGAAATTTACAGTATAGGGAGTATAGTCTCCACTCTCTACCACCTTACCTCCCGCTTTGAGATAATAGAAAGTATTCACTCCTTCTTTAATACCATAAAAACCAATAGAGGCATTGATCCCTTTTTTATACCATTCTTCTGCATCCCCACTAACCCAACCCCGATTGATAGCTTCCGCGATATTGAAACACATTTCAGGATAACCTACCAAAATAGTTGGTTCAGCGGTATAAGTACTATAATATCTTTTCCTTCCATAAAAAGAATACACACCGGGAACAAAACCCGAACCATTATCAATACCGGCTTTTGAAGACATATCTGCAAGATCTTCTGCAGGGTTTGCACCAACAAAAGCTCCATGATCAGAGGGTGCTAACCCTGCCTTTAATTTTGATCCTGCAGGATCAGCGACAGCAAAAGTTCTTGGATCTTTAATGGAAGTAAGCAATCCCAGGTAGGTAGAAGACATATTATACCTGGTAGCATCGAAACCAAAATTATCCGGATTCGTTGGATATTTATTAAATGGATTGACATAGATGAATTGAAGATTATCAGTCATGTCATTCATGAGAGGGAAATTATTTTTGTTTGATAGAATGCTACTGAAATCCTGCTTAATATTTAATCCTGCTTCACCTTCTTTCTTACTTAATTGGACGAGCACCCGCAAACGAAAAGTATTTACAGTTTTCTGCCATTTTTTTAAATCATTATTGAAATAGAAATCTCCCTGTAAGGTGTTGTCCGCTGAAGTCATCAATTGTATAATGTCTGTGTTTGCTTCAGTAAGCCATTTCAGAATTTGGATAAAGATATCTTTCTGGGTATCGTATTCGGGTTGCAGTGATTCAATACCCTTCAAAGCTTCATTCAAGGGAAGGTCGCCGACGCGCATGGTCATTTCATAAAAAAAATAAGCCCGGAAAAATTTGCCTAGTGCAGAATACGGATTCAAGTCTTTAGCCCCGGCTTTTATTGCCTCTTCCTCCATCTTTATCACATTCTTTAAACCTGTATAATATAAGGTAGCTCCCGACCAGTTATATTCCTGGTTACCATAATAATTGTAATTCACAAGAGCATACTGGTTCCACCTTTGTTCAGGTCCCCATGGGCGATGGTTCATGCTAACCTCTATTCCATTAAGGGTTAATGAGGCTGGCACATTTTCAGGGCTATTCGGATTAGCACTGAGTTCGTCAAATTTTTTACTACAACCTGCCAGGAATAAAATTACTGCTGTGCATATCAACAACGTATGTTTCATAACAAATTATTTCTTGTAAGTGGATGGATTAGAAAACAAAATTTATATTAAAGCCATATCTTTTTATAGTCGGAGTTTGAAGGTTTGAAGAATTTTGGGTTCCCGCATACTGGTCTATATCTACGTCTTTATGTTTTTTATCTGTGAGATAAAACAGATTCCTCCCCACAAATGATATGGTGGCACCTTTAATGAAAGAATTACCAAGAACTGCTGCCGGCAAGGAATATCCCAACGTTATCTCTCTTACTTTTGAGAATGTTTTACTCATTAAATTTCCTTCAGCCTGGGAATTGTACCTGCTGATGTAATCCTGCAGGAACGTTTTAGTATCGTTTGGTGCAAAAACGAGATCCTTGTAATTGGTAATGGCACCAGTAACAGCATCATATGTAGGAGTACCACTTACTATTTTTACCCCTTCTCCTACCCAGGATTTATTCCCCAGGTAATCCTGGTTTCGTGCTACGCCCATAGCACCTTCAACGGTTTCAATGTGACGACCACCACGGAATGATTGACGGCGAACATAATTCTCCATTTCCCCTCCAACCCTTCCATCGACCTGGATGGTTAGATTTAAATTTTTATAACGGAACTTGTTTGTAAGTCCCCATACCCAATCAGGATTCGAATAACCTAAAATTTGGTTTTTGGGAAGTGGAATAGGTCGGCCACCTGCATCATTAATGATTTGACCATCTTGAGTTCGCGCAAAAGCAGTACCCTGGTAAATATCTAATCTATCTCCTTCTTTCACATATAACTGTCCCACAAGAATGGAATCTGTAGGTAACTCAACATATGTTTGTTTATAGGTAGACCAGTTGAGTAAAACATCCCATGAAAAATTCTTATTTCTAACAGGGTTTCCATTTAAAGTTACTTCAAATCCTCTTGTTGCGTACTTTGCTGCATTGATAAAAAGGGCAGTATAACCAGTAGTTTGAGAAATAGGATTTCTGAAAATCTGGGGACCATCAAGATAACTGAAATATATAGCGTCTATTCCAATTCTATTCTTCATAAATCGAACATCAAACCCTGCTTCATAATTGGTACGGGCAGCAGTGGAGATATCATCATATAAATTATCAGTATAATATGCAGCGCTTGTATTATTATAATCCAAACGGGTATTATACACTTTACTTACGAGACTATATGTAGGCCCGTCATAGGAAGTAGTATAGGCTGTCCCATAACCTATAGGATAACCTGAAGGACCAATGTACGATGAAGTTCCTCCGTCTCTTACATTAGCATAGGATGCTTTTAGTTTCAAAAACGAAATTGCCTGTGGCAGATTGATGATATCGGAAATAACAGTGCTGACTGCAACAGAAGGATAGGTTCCCACTTTAGCCCCAGGTATAGCCGATGACTTATCGGCGCGAACAGTGGCATTTATATTAATGTAATTTTTCAACGATACATCCAGTGATCCATAGGCACTGGTAACTAACATCTCAGAAGAGAAATTAGAAGCCAGAATCGGGTTACGCGAATTCCCAAATGTATATATACCCGGAACATTCAGATAATTGGTTGAAGTGAAATTGGAATTAAACCGCATACTCCTTACATTTCCCCCTGCCAGGGCAAATACATTAATATTCTTCAGGATAGTTTTATTGTATTTTACAATCAGCTCAGTATTGTTTTCAAAAAGTTTTCTTATATCCTCCCGGTAATCACCACGTGCTTCTTCCCTGCCATAAGAAGTTGCAGAATAAGGAAGCTTTTCGGTGCGCAATAAATCGTATGTAGTTACAGAGGTCCTGGCAAGTATTTCAAGACTTTTACTGACCTTATAATTTAAGCTGGTGTAACCATAAAAATCATTTTTGTAATGTCCCCTAAGCCATTCCTTAGCCTGGAACCAGGGATTATTATACCGTTGGTACTCGGCATAAATTTGTTGAATACCTTCTTTACCTGGCTGCCAGTAATTACGCATGTCATCCACATCCCAATCTGCACCACCCCATAATATAATATTATAGATCATACTGTTCGGACCATAAGTTACATCCGGGATGTTAGGAGTAAATTGACGATTGTAGTTTACGTTTGCTTCAAAACGCAACTTATCAGAGAAATTGTGAGCAAGTGTTGTATTAAAATTAATGCTATTAAGTTGGGAGTTTGGAACAATCCCTTTTTGATAAGTGTGGGTTAATGAAAATCGCAAGTCTGACTTATCTGTAGTTGAAGCAACTGCAATATTATTAGTAGTAATTAAACCCGTTTGAAGAAACCTGCTCAGGTTATCTTTACCGCGAGCAAGCCATGGAGTTGGAATTATGGAATCCTGACCATTTGCTTTTTTAACAAGTTTCCCATCATACTGTGGAATTAATTGTCCTTCAAATTTTGGTCCCCATACATCATAGTCACCGTCATTCAAACCCCCGCCACGGCCGTCTACAAATGCATATCTTCCATGATCGCCAGGTCCGTATTCATCCTGAACTTTAGGGATGGCATTGAATCCATTTTCAAACATGGTGCTCGAATTGACCTCCACTGAAAAACCTCTTTTATCACGGCTACCTTTCTTTGTATTGATAATGATCGCTCCGTTTACTGCACGATTACCATACAAAGCAGCAGCAGTTGGCCCTTTAAGAACCGTATAACTTTCTATATCATCAGGACTGATATTCCATGTATCAGAATTGATCGGTACTCCGTCAACAACAAAAAAGTTTAATGTATTTCCGCGCAATAAAACCTGGGGCCTGCCTAAAATTTCTGCTGAAGCCCCAATGGATAAACCCGCAACTTTACCTACGAGGCCATTGATTGCATTGGGCTCTCTCGCCTTGACAAGATCCGCTCCTTTCACGTCCTGCACAGAATAACCAAGTCTTTTTGCTTCCTTTTTTATTCCAAGAGCAGTCACTACCACTTCATTCATGGCGCTGGATCCCTCATCGAGGGTGACTGTGTAATTCAATTTATTTTCTTCAATAGTCAGCTCCTTCGACTGCGCGCCGATGCCAGTAAAAATTAATATATCCCCCTTATTTGCTTTAATAGAAAAGGCTCCTTCAGGATTTGTAGATGTCCCAATGTTTGTTCCTTTAATTATAATGCTTACACCGTGGATCGGAGATTGATCCTTCACAGATAATACTTTGCCGGAAATGCTGGATTGCGCTAAGGAGACAAATGGGATGGTAACAAAAACTAAAAGGCACACTATCCAATTAATGGGTATAAAAGGTTTCATCATAATCAGTTTTTTAAAAAGGAAATCTAAATGCGATGCGAATGTACCCGGGATATGTAAAGAGAAGGTTAGGCCTATTTTACCAATTTGTTATGTTAATAAATACTAAACATTCAGACAGTATTTATAAAACACGGTTTTGACACACGTATGTAAATTATGAAGTTGGTTGATTGAAGGATTCTAAAAAAGATAAGTAACAAATATCAATGCGTTGCCATTTCCAATATTCCTTAAACGGTGCTTCGCTCGACCATCGAAAAACAAGGTATCCCCTGCATTGAGAATAAACCGTTGCTTCTCTATTTGGTATTCAATCTTGCCCTTAAGGACATATTTACACTCAAATGCCTCGGTTCTGATCATTAATTTTCTTGATGCGCCTTTTTTTAATTCAAGCATAACAAAATCAACTGCCTGCGCATTAATGCTTTTCGTAAGTACGCGTTTATAGCCAAAACCCTTTACGGGCTCTTTCTCAAAAGGCTTTTCATCGCCTTTGCGAATAATCAAAACATGCCCATTGGAGAAATGGTCGTGCATATCATCAAAAAAACTTTTGATATCTTCCTCAAGGGATTGAATAATGCTAAATAATACTGGTAATGAGGGAACGGTGCGGTTATTTTCAATTTGCGATATAAGACCTTTACTAACACCCGCTCTTCGTGACAAGGCCTCAATCGTAATTCGTTTTTGCAACCGCTTTGACTTAATTTTTTCTCCAAGCAACAATATGAGATCCTCGTTCATGGTTTCGAAAATTTGCACAATATAAAAACAAACTAATTGTTTCTTTCAGAGATCCAACCAACAAATAATAAAATACTACAATCACTACACCACAGTATATAAATACTAAACCTGTAAAATGCAAGAAATTTGAATTCTATTCACAATTAGATAATATTAAACTAATCATTAGTTAATCATAAAGAAATATACAGTTCATATTAAATGAAGAGATTTGAAAAACCTAACAGAAATGGAGAAACGACCCGTTGATGTAGTTGTTATTTCAGATGTTCATCTTGGAACATATGGTTGCCGCGCAAAGGAATTGGTAGCATATCTTAAAAGCATTGCTCCAAACATTCTCATATTAAATGGAGATATTATCGACGGATGGCAATTTTCAAAGCGTTATTTCCCCGCCGCGCATATGGGAGTTATCAAGGAAATATTAAACCTGATGACATCCGGTACACGAGTATTTTATATCACCGGAAATCATGATGAATTGCTTAGACGTTATGCTGATTTTCAACTCAGCAATTTTACTTTGACCGATAAACTCGTATTAGAAATTGATAATAAAATGACCTGGATATTTCACGGGGATGTTTTCGATAATGCTACAAAAGGGAGCGCGAAAATATTAGCCAGGTTAGGCAGTAGCGGTTATGAAATGCTAATCCTCTTTAACCGCTTTGTAAATTTCTTATTAAAAGCTATTGGCAAAGAAAGGGTATCCATTTCCAAAAGAGTAATGGCTGGCGTAAACAAAGCCATGAGCAAAATAAATGATTTTGAAACCATAGCTGCAGAATTAGCCATTAGTAAAAATTATGCATATGTTATATGCGGGCATATCCATCAACCCCAAAAAAGAGTTGTAGAAACACCAGAGGGCAAAGTCACTTACCTGAATTCTGGGGATTGGGTTGAACATCTTACCTCTCTTGAGTATCACCAGAAAGAGTGGAAGATATTTGAATACGATGAAAAAAACTTTCATCACTCAACCACCAAGGATTTAAATGTACCACTTACTGTACTAACAGATGAAATCAGCATATATATTAACTCTCTTGCCATTTAACACCGAGAAATGAAAATCCTCTACTCTGTTCAGGCTACCGGTAATGGGCATATCAGCCGTGCGATGGAATTGCTTCCCTACCTGGAAAGATATGGTTCAGTTGATCTTTTTCTGAGTGGAGAAAACAGCAGCCTCTTATTAGATGCTCCGATTAAATATCGCAGTAAGGGATTGAGTTTATTTTATACCTGCCATGGAACCCTGGATTATTGGAAACTCGCAAAAAGTATTTCGCCTTTGCGCTTTCATAATGACGTTAAAAATCTGCCTGTTGAAAAATATGACCTGATCCTAAACGATTTTGAATGTATTACCTCGCTTGCATGCGCACTTAAAAAGGTACCCTCAGTTAATTTTGGTCACCAGGCAAGCTTCTTATCTGATAAAACACCCCGCCCTACTCAAAAAAATATTGTAGGTGAATGGGTTTTAAAAAACTATGCAAGGGCAACCCATTATGTAGGGTTGCATTTTGAAAGCTATGATGATTTTATTTTAAGCCCAGTAATCAAAAATGAGATACTACAAGCTGAACCTATAGATAAAGGCCATATTACCATGTACCTTCCTTCCTATTGTGATCATGTCCTATTAAAAATGCTTCAACCACTGAAAGATTTTCAGTTTGAAATATTTTCCCAGGAAATTAATCAGGTCGTTGAGAGTGGTCATATCAGGTTTATTCCCGTAGATAAAAAAGCCTTCAACCAGAGTCTGATAAGCTGTGCTGGTATTATAACTGGCGCTGGTTTTGAAACACCGGCTGAAGCATTGTACCTAAAAAAGAAAATGATTGCAGTTCCGATTAAGGGTCAATATGAACAGCAATGTAATGCTGCCGCGTTGAAAAAATTAGGAGTAAAAACTATTGACAAACTCGATGATCATTTTAATGATATCTTTTTAGATTGGATAAATGCTCCCACCATGGCGCCCATATTCTTTCCTCACTCCACAGAATCGATAGTAAATTTTTTAATGAGTCGTTACAGTTCCTTAAATACCCGATACGCAGAAGCTTCTTAAAAGGACCCATTACAGGGATTAGATATTTTTTCATCGATACTATTTTCTATAAATAAAAAAAGCCATCCCGATAGAAATCGGATGGCTACTAGTCCATTGAGAAAATATTCCCTTGAAAAAAATCATTCAAAACATATAGAGTACAAATCTTTTTAATTGATGCCGCAAGTTAGAGAGTCTGTATTACGGAAAGTTGAATAAAACTTTATTAGAAGGTTAATAATTATAATTGCATAACAGCACACCTGGTTCGTGAATGCTGCAATAAACGCAATATGTGCGTGCCATAGATAAAACATGCAAACTCTATTGGAAAGCCATCCAGGGACTCCATAAGATTTTTTTGAATCGAACTACAAAACTTAATATTACCTTATTGTTAATTTTTGTATATTTAATACCATTGAATCCTTTGAAGAAAAACATAAACATACTATTTGCCCTATTCGCCTTTGCCGTAATGAAAAACACGTCATACTCCCAAAACGGCACCAGTAAGGTTTATTTCGATTTTTATGGTGACTCAATGCAGTTCGAACTAGATTCCTCTTCCTTAGTTCCTTTTACAGACCTTCTTTCGAAAACATCCATACTATCTTTTCATGAAACTATATTAGAGACTAAATATCGATCCGTTATTCAAGCGTTGATTCTGTATAAAGAAAAGAATAAACCAGATGATTGGCTTTATTATCAGCTCATTCGCAAGACAGCACAATATATAAGCCCAAAAGCTGAAAACTATTACCGGTATACATTATACAAGTGGTTTTTTCTCATACAATCAGGTTACAACGCAACGCTGAATATTGCCCAGGATAAATTGTTGCTTTACGTTCAGAGTGATGAAAAAATTTATAACATCCCCTACAGGATGCGTGATGGGAAACAGTTCGTTTGCCTAAATTATCACGACTATGGAAGCATTGATTTTGAAAAAGAAAAATTTTCCGAAATAAACCTGGATGTACCTCAACCACAACATTCGTTTTCTTATAAAGTGACTCAACTGCCCGATTTTAACCCGGCGAATTACTTAGAAAGAGACATAACATTCAATTACTATCAAAATGAATATCATTTCAAAGTAAAACTCAATACACAGGTTCAAACTATTTTCGCTAATTATCCGGTGGTCGATTACAGTTATTATTTCAATATCCCATTAAGCAAGGAAACATATAAATCGCTAATTCCGTTGCTAAAAAAGAATGTCAAAGAAATGAATTATAAAAATGGGATAGATTACCTGATGCGATTTACCCGTTATGCATTTTTGTTTAAAAAAGATAGTGAAACATTTGGGAAGGAAAAGCGCCTATCGCCTGAAGAAACATTACTTTATAAGCACAGTGATTGCGAAGATAGAGCAGCATTATTTTTTTATCTCGTGAAAGAAATTTACAATCTCCCAATGATCGTAGTGGTTTATCCTAAACATGTAACCATTGCTGTACAACTAAAAAATCCCGTTGGGAATCCGATTATTTACAAGGGGAAAAAATATTCTGTTTGTGAGCCAACCCCCCAAAGGCGGGACCTGCGGTTAGGACAGAGGGTTCCGGCCTTAAGTAAAACTTCTTATGAAATTGTCTATGCGTATAACCCTCAAGAAAGTAATTAATATCAGGTTAGAGCTTATTTACTGACACCATCATCACATACTTATTGCACCATTTACAGGTTCCGTAGCTAAATGCTTTATAGTCTGCAACCAATCGCTTAATTCCTTCAATATTGGAGAATAATAGAAAAATCCATCTTTAATAAGATAGACATGGCAACAATCATTGCATCGCATACTAAAATACACCGTTTGGAAAATTTTCCCTTTGGAATAACACCAAAATTTACCTTCTCCCCGGCAATTGCGATACTTTTCTTGTTTTATAGCTTTCTCTGCAAGTTGCTGTTGCAATAGACGGATTTCAGCAGATCCAACGGTAGAAACTTGTGTAAAATAACGGGTGTAACGGATCGAATCCCTTCCATATGGGTTCTTATAAAAGACTATTGCCAAACTATCGACTGCTTTGAGTCTTTCATCAATGTCCAGGATTGTTTTAGAATCAGATATTTTATTTTCTGATTTTTTTGTTTTAGTTCCATCACAGCTAGATGCAAATATTGTAATGAACAGCATTGCAAATAGAATTCCTGACTTCATATACTATAAATAAAAACCGCTTACGATTGTAAGCGGCTCCAAAATAATCTATAATTTCAAATTAATATACATTGGTTTGTGGAGTAAAACTCGTCCAGCCTTGCAGCCAGTTGATTGTGCCTAAGGCACCTCGATAGGTTGTTGTAGTAAAGCCTGTCATTCCAACAAAACTTGCCCCTGTTAAAGCAGGACTACCAGTTTTGGGTGTAAAGTTTGGAGCAGGAAGATTAAATGGATTTTCAAGTTGAATATCAGCTGCGGCTGCATATGTTATGCAACTATCCACACCTTCAGCCTTAGCTTTAACGATAGCGGCGGTGATTAGGGTTGTAGATTCTACTTTATACGGCTCTACAACAGCATGTACTAAATTGTGTCTAAAGCGCGAACGACCGTCAATATAAGATTGCGCAGTGGAATCACTTTCAAATTGAAAACCTGCTTTCTGGTATCCCATTAAAATAGAATTGTTCAAGGCGAAATGAGTGGAGCGGCGAAAACGGGTATTATAATTATGCCGACCGTTCGGATTAAGTGTAGCAGCTCCATTGGGCCCACAAAAGGTAAAATTACTCATTTGAGGACGAGTACGGGGGCTGGCAACTGTACCGCTACCATCATTATCACATTCAATACCATTCCCGGCATCTCCCGGATCAACAAAAGCAGGATCGCGAAGAGAAATTGCAAACTGAAGACGCCCTACAAAACCAAAATCGTAATCAAAATCATCGTCAGCCGTTGCAAAAGCTATAATGTTTTTTGCGTTAACAGTTCCTCCAAAAAATTCGTAAGCATCATCGTTACCATATGAAACCTGTATGTTCTCTAAGGTAGTTCCACTGCCCACACCACCACATGTTAACCCGTTGATTTCTGAGTTAGGGTCTGCAGCTATGCCAGCAAATTCGATGCGGACAAATTTCAAACTACCGCTGTTATCAGCAACTACACTACCGCCATATTCTGAATTAATTCCTCCTTCGATTATCGGTGTAGTGCTACGGTTCGTAGGTGCATTGCCTAACAAAACTATACCACCCCAATCGCCAGGCTTCCGCTGACCAGCTGGTTTACCTGAAGTAAATACGATTGGCTCTGTTGCCGTTCCTTCGGCAAACAACCGAGAATTACGTTCGATAATAAGGGCCCCTTTTTGAATGGTATCGCTAACTATTGTGCTACCCGCAGCAAATGTCAATACCGCACGATTGTTGACGAAGACATAACCTTTTAATGTGTACTTCGCCTTTGGAAGAGTAACATTATCATTGATAACACCCGTTATTATTTTACTACAAATGAATTGCTCCTGCTTTGTCCCTGTACAACTTCCATTACCACCTCCACCTGTACTATCAGTAGTATTGTTAATTGAGTCGTCAATCTCAACTTTAACGCAGGCACTAAACATTGACACAATTATTGATAGCGCAAGAAATACCTTTTTCATTTTTTCTTTGTTTGTTTTTTAATAAGATGTTTTACAATCCCAGATTATAAATAAAGCCGACGGTTATATTCACACCAGGCTTGTAAGAAGTAAATATTTTATCAGAACTGGCTTCATAAACTTTCTTGTTATTCCTATTTTCGTAGGTGATATAACCCTGGTTAAGAATGTCTCCAACAGTCAGGCGCAGTTCCCCTTTATTTTTTATTATTTTTTGGCCGATTTGAAAATCAATTAAGTCGCGGGGCTTTTCATAAATATCACCAAAGTCATCATTGCCTACCAATGCAAGTCTTTGCCCTATCCGATTGTAGAGCAGGGAAACATTAGTTCCTTTTTCTCCATCGTATTGAAAACCGGCATTGATCAGATAAGGAGACTGACCTTGTAAAGGCCGTTGTGTAGATGGAAGCTTGTTTCCTGATGCATCAACATTACCTAAAGTCACTTCCGAAAAGATGACTGAAACATTGCCGTTAAAATAAAATTTTTCTAACCATGCAGTGCTTGCAGACAGAAAAGCGAGGCTTTTACGAAATTCCGCCTCAATTCCAAATAACTCTGCTTTTTCTGCATTCTGAAATTGGTATTGACGACGTGTTGCAACACTAGCGCTGTTTAATCGTAACTCAATCGGATCGGTAAAATCTTTATAAAAAACTCCTAATGATAATAATTCACCAGCTCTTGGGTATAACTCGAATCGAATATCGCCATTGAGAATGTTGCTTCTTCTTAGGTCAGGAGACCCAGCTGTGGAAGCAATTTGTTCGAAATCAAAGAAAACAAATGGGGCAATTTCCCTAAACTCCGGACGCGCAACTGTTTTTGAAGCAGCTATCCGGATATTGCTTTTTGCATTGGGACTGATTGTTAAATTGATCGACGGTAGCACATCAAACTTATCTGTATTAATTATTTGTGCTTTATCAGTACTCGCCTTGTTCGATTTAAGGAATTGTTCAAAATTTTCAACACGAGCTCCCCAAATCAAACGGACATTACTGCTTAGCTTATTGTCGAACATTATATAACCTGCAGAAAGAGCAGATACGCCAAAATATTTATCCTGGGGATTTTGAAGATCTGTACTCAATTCAAAACCATTACCGCCAAAATTTTCTGATAGAAAAATCTTATCGTATGGTAGAGTAAGCAAGCTATTATCAGTAGGATCTTCAAAGCCTAGTATAATGGCTTTGAAATCACGCAATCGAACTGTGGCACTTCCTCCAATTTTAACGGATTGACTCTGTTCACCCAGCTTAAAGGGAAGGGATGCTGAAACATTATAGCCAAAGGCATTATCTTTTAAATCACTAAAAAACCGGTTTGTATTATTGCCACGGGTATTTAGGCTGTATGGAGTATTTGTTCCTATGCTTTTACCATAAGTTTGAACTCGAAGATCAGGTTGTTGCTTATTGTTATACGCATAATTAAGATTCCATGTAAATTTTATATCGTTCCAGTTGAGTTGGTGTGTTCCTTCTAATTGTGTTGTGTAAAGACTACGCTGGTTTAATACACTTGAGCGTAATGAAACATCCTGTAAATTTTCGGTGTTAGTTCCGGTCCTTGTATAATAATTATCATCCAATAACTGGTTAAATAAGTTTTTAAACGCTATTTTATGCTTCCCTTTTGTCCATGCAACATTTGCTATTGCGCCTAAGTTGACCGTATACTTGTTTTGCAAATCGGTGTAATCAAAAAACGCTTGTCCGCTGCTTCCTTGTTCATATAATTCGCGTGTGGCTGTATAAATTAATTTTTGACTCCGGTAGGTAACACCTAAAACGGAACCAAAATTACTACCGTCTTTTCCTTTTACTGCGTTTGCCCAAGTGAGGTTATATTGTTGAATAGGTAAAGCAGTTGATTGGTTTTCTATATAAGCCTGATCATCGAAAGATTTTGCAACGGCAACCTGCTCTTCCCCTTTAAGCCTGTTAAAACCCAAATATTTCTGCGGATAGTTCGTAGGTAAGCCGCGTTGATTATCAAAACCTAACCAGTCAGTACTGCCACGATTGTTGCTTACAAAATCTTTGAACGCCGATTGAGTATTAAATCCGATACTTATTCCAATATTGAGTTGATTAATGGTCGGAATATCTTTGGTTTGAATTTGAACCAAACCCCCTGCGAATTCCCCCGATAGGTCTGGAGTAGCCGTTTTATTTATAATAATATTATCAATCACAGCTGCGGGAATAACATCGAATGAAAAGGCTTTTTTATCTGGTTCACTACTAGGTAACTGTGCGCCATTAATGTAAGCAGAATTGTATCGGTCACTCAGACCACGTACAATTACAAATTTATTATCCTGGATCGAGGTACCACTCACACGGCGGAGAACCTCCCCTGTATTTTTATCAGGTGTCCGTCTAATAAAATCCGCTGATACGCCACTTGATACTGCTGTATTATTTCGTTGAAGATTCAATAACGCATTAGTGGTTTCGCGGCGCACCGACGTTCTCACAACCACCTCAGCTAATGTGGATTTGGTTTCAAGCACTATGGTTAACTCATTTTCCTCCTTAATTTTAACTGTAACTTCCTCTACTAATTTTGTAGTATAGCCCACACTTGAAACGGTAATCGCATATTGCTTTCCGGATTCCAGCAGAATAGAAAATCTACCTTCAACATCTGCTGCTATAGGACGATTTAGCCCTTGAACACTAATTGTTGCGCCGGGAACTGATTCGTTTTTAGCATTAATTACCTTACCATTCAGTTTTACATTTTGAGCGGAAACAAAAAAACAGACCAATAAAAAAGAGATGAGTAAATACGGCTTTAGGTACACAATGCTCAATTTAGTTGCCGCAAAAGTATCCGTGCAACATTACCGATGTGTTACTCCAGTGTTAAGGAATTGTAAAGTGGGTTAGTTCTGAAAGAAAATACGAACTGAATATTATTAAATTATTATCAAAAGCGAAATTGAAGACGGCAAGTAAACACATTATCTTTTAAATCGTTCCTAAACCCTTCTATGCCTGTACGCTCATTTTTAACCATATCATACCATAGAAATACTTTCATATTTTCATTCATATAATGATTCAGTCCAATTGAAAATGTTGAGTATTTAATATTGGTAGAATTAATATTGGATCCTGGTAATCCAATTTCACTTCCCTCTACTTCTGTATTAGGATCATACCAATCATACTTCAATCCTATTTGATATTTCGTGCTTGCAATGTTTTGCAGCAAATAAAGAAACGCACCATTGAATCGGCGGATAAAATAAGGTTCATTTAATATTGTTGTTGGAGTTTCAGAATTGCTTTCGGTGGATGTTTGTTTACCAAACCAATACTCGCCTCTTAATTCAGTAAAACCCCAGGCATGCTTTATTTTTATCTGTGCGTCCGAACCATAATACTTTCGAGGTGCAATTTTACCTTTATTATTTGCATTTGAATCTACCTGAAAATTCTTCAATGTTTTTTTCTCGATGGTGTATACGTATCTATTATTTTGAACCAATCCTCCGTTTAAATAGGATACTCCTAACGATATCGCGCATTTTTTGCTTAAGGAATAGGGTTTTAAGGCAATTCTGGATATAAAATCTTTATGGCTATCGAACTCGCCGGGAGCTGTCAGGCCTTGTCCATTGAAAAAGCCTGCATCCCATTTAAAATGTCGAAAGGAACTGTTTTTATTTCTCGATTCGAATGACACCATGGCTCCTAAATCCCGTTCTGTTCGCATGAGTATTTGGCTCATTCTTCCACGTTCAGGCGATTCACGATCAGAGGAAGACAGATTTAATTCATATCCAAAAGGGCGGGCAAACATGCCTGTTGTTAATGAGAAAACCTGGAACCGATTTTCAAATATACGCCCCCAGAAATCCCTGATATTCACGCCCCTTTCCGTGCCGTCAAATTGAAAAACGAATTGCAAAACCGGCTGACCGATGTTTTTAAAATGCGCATACTCGAACCTTATCCGCCCCCGGCGCAACATAAATCGATTATTGACCTGTGAAGGAAAATCTCCGCCATTGAAAGTTCTGGCTCCTTTTTGCTTTGCTGCCTGGAATTGAGGCTGAATGTACCCCGATATTTTTACCCGATCGAATTTCTTATAGATAGCAAGCATACCCTTTCCAATATCGGCAGTAGTATCTATCATTTCCATTAGAAATTGGCCATGGACCTGGTTATAAGAAAAACATATCAGCAGGAATAGGAAAACTTTCCATTGCTTAACAATAATTTCATATTTTATTAATATGTATTCAATCATTAGTACACTTAAAACCCCTATGTTAAGAAATTATTACCAAAAATCGTTTAATATAATCCGACTACATTAATTCTATTTTTGCGACAAACTATTTTATATGGGCCTGAATTCGATGATGAAGATCTTTATGCCAAAAGACAGGATCTTTTATACTTTGTTTGAAGAAGTGGCAGAAACGGTTTCTAAAATGGGCAAAATATTAAAGCTGGTGGTTACCCAACCTGATTTTGACAAAAGAGCCGGATTGATTTCACAGATTGAAGATCTTGAACATGTAAATGACGACCTAACTCATAAAATTTTTACTGAGCTTGGCAGGAATTTTATTACTCCTTTTGACCGGGAAGACATTCACTATCTTGCCTCCGCCCTCGACGATATCTGCGATTATATTTTCGCCTCTGCAAAAAAAATAAATTTTTATAAAGTAAATCCCAATGACCAGGGGATCCAGAAAATGGCAGAATTGATTGAGCAAGGTTGCGAACAAATTAAAAATGCAGTACAGGAACTTCGGAATATGAAGGATATGCGAAAAATTACGGAAGCGCTTGTAAAAGTAAATAGTATTGAAAACCAGGCCGATGATATTTTCGATATGAGTATTGACCGACTTTTTGAGACCGAACCCGATGCTAAAGAGGTTATTAAAAAAAGAGAAATTTACCAGGTTATGGAAATTGTAACTGACAAGTGTGAAGATGCCGCAAATGTCATCGAATCAATTATTATTAAATACGCATAATTTTGAAGCGCTGGTAGAGGGTTAATATTCTACCAACATTTTTTTCTTCACTTTCATCTTCAAATTGTCAAATCCACAAATTCTCTAATCTTTACGTTTATGACATTTCTGGTGATTATTATTATACTGGCTTTGGTTTTTGATTATATTAATGGATTTCATGACGCTGCTAACTCTATCGCCACAATCGTTTCTACTAAAGTATTAACCCCTTTTCAAGCTGTCCTATGGGCAGCTTTTTTCAATTTTGCTGCTTTCTTTATTTCGAAATACCTAATCGGTGAATTTAAAATTGGCAATACCATCTCTAAATCGGTTCATGAAAATTATATTACTCTTGAAGTGATTTTTGCCGGCCTGATAGCGGCCATTGCTTGGAATTTACTAACCTGGTGGTTCGGGATCCCATCCAGTTCATCACATACTTTATTGGGAGGTTTTATTGGGGCAGCCCTGGCCCATGCAGGATCGTTAAGCACGGATGGTATATCTGTTATCAATTATGCGAAAGTTCTTCCCACGGTTCTTTTCATTTTTTTTGCACCTCTGATTGGAATGATAGTGGCTTTTATAATTACTGTAATTATTGTAAATATATGCAGGCGGTCCAATCCGTATAAGGCAGATAGCTGGTTCAGGCGATTACAATTGGTTTCATCGGCGGCTTTCAGCTTAGGTCATGGAGGTAATGACGCTCAAAAAGTGATGGGTATAATTGGTGCAGCCATCATTTTTTATGAAAAAGGACGAGGAGTGGAAATGACATTTACAGAATTTGTAAATGCTTATTCGTGGGTACCATTAGCAAGCTTTACCGCTATTGCCGTCGGTACCATGAGTGGGGGTTGGAAGATTGTGAAAACCATGGGCACACGTATCACAAAAGTTACTCCTTTAGAGGGTGTGAGTGCAGAAACCGCCGGTGCTGCAACTTTATACCTTGCAGAACACCTGGGTATCCCGGTGAGTACAACGCATACCATTACGGGAGCAATTATTGGTGTTGGCGCAACTAAACGCCTTTCTGCAGTTCGGTGGGGAGTTACAATTAACTTGTTATGGGCATGGATTCTTACCATACCTGTCAGTGCTTTATTAGCAGCACTCGTTTATTTTATTGTCAGATTGTTTTAATAATGATAATACTCTTATAAAGCAGCATCTTAGATGATGCTGCTTTATAATGTCTTGCCATTGAACCTTGATTCAATAATAAATAAAAATATAAAACAAATATTATTATGAAAGGGATCATACTCGCCGGGGGATCAGGCACAAGATTACATCCCATTACGTTTGCTATCAGTAAGCAGATGATGCCTGTGTATGATAAACCCATGATTTATTATCCACTTTCGACTTTATTAATGGCGGGCATCCGTGAAATTCTTATTATTTCCACTCCCCATGATCTTCCTCAATTTCAACGCCTCCTCGGTGATGGATCGAAATTAGGAGTACGATTTTCTTATGCGCAACAAGCTGTTCCTAATGGATTAGCGCAAGCTTTCGTAATCGGTGAGCAATTTATTGGCAAGGATAGTGTAGCCCTTGTACTCGGTGATAATATTTTTTATGGAGTAGGGTTAGGAAAACAATTAGAAAAAAATACTGATCCCGATGGAGGTATTGTATATGCTTACCATGTAAGTGATCCTGAACGATATGGTGTGGTAGAATTTAATAACGACCACGATGTAATTTCCATTGAAGAAAAACCAATAACTCCAAAAAGCAATTACGCAGTACCAGGACTATACTTTTATGACAATGATGTTGTACAAATAGCCCGCGAACTACTGCCAAGTCCACGCGGTGAATATGAGATTACAGATGTGAATAAAGAATATCTTCGCAAGGGTAAACTGAGGGTTTCCATTCTGGACAGGGGAACTGCATGGCTGGATACAGGCACCTTCGATTCGTTGATGCAAGCTTCTTTATTTGTGCAGGTCATTGAGCAAAGACAAGGTATAAAAATAGCTTGTATAGAAGAAATTGCGTACCGAAAGGGTTTTATTGATAGAGAACAATTATCGACTATGGCCCAACCTCTTTTAAAAAGCGGGTATGGACAATATTTAATGAACGTACTAAAGGATAATTAAAACAGTTAAATAGTTACTGTATGAAAAAAATATTAGTTACGGGAGGCTGTGGTTATATAGGATCTCATACTATTGTAGACCTGGTTGAGAAAGGATATGATGTAATTTCGGTGGACAATAACTCCCGCTCCTCTCCCCGTATTCTGGAAGGTATTGAAAAGATTACAGGTAAAAAGGTAAAGAATTACAAAGTTGACCTCTGCAATTTTGATGACACCTTTGCCATTTTCCAGGAAAATGATGACATTGAAGGTATCATTCATTTTGCAGCCTATAAAGCAGTCGGAGAATCTGTTGAACAGCCATTATTATATTTTGAAAACAATCTCGTTTCTCTTATCAATCTATTGAAATGTGTTCAGGAATTCAACCTTCCTTATTTTGTTTTTTCCTCATCCTGTACAGTATATGGAAATCCTGATGAAATTCCGGTAACAGAATTAACGCCCCCAAAACCCGCCGAATCACCTTACGGATATACTAAACAAATGGGCGAGCAGATCATAAATGAATTTTCAAAAGCCAATCCTACACAATGTGTTTTATTGCGATATTTCAATCCCGTTGGGGCTCATCCAACAGGAATGATTGGTGAACTGCCAATCGGGAAACCTGCTAACCTGGTACCAGCCATTACACAAACTGCTATTGGCAAACTACCACAAATGAAAGTTTTTGGTAACGATTATCCTACACGAGATGGCACTTGTATCCGTGATTTCATCCACGTATGCGATATTGCTCACGCCCATACTTTAGCCATGGACTTTTTGATGACAGGAAATGGAGTGAAGCGATGTGAAGTATTTAACCTGGGCACGGGAAATGGAGTTACTGTATTGGAAGGAATTACAGCTTTTGAAAAGGTAAGCGGAAAAAAACTGGATTATGTATTTGCGCCCAGGCGACCAGGTGATGTAGTTGCGATTTACGCTAATAATGATTATGCCAGAAGCACCCTGGGATGGGGAATAAAATATTCCTTAGAGGAAATGATGGCAACGGCATGGCGATGGGAACAAAGATTGAAAGCAGATGAGAAATTTTTTCAAAGTAAACCTGCTGGGCTGAATTGATTTGAAAATCTCAATGAGTAATGTACAGGTAGCGTTTTAAATTTTATAGACCTCCGCGTTTTACAGGTAGCATTGGATCAAACCAATTCCTCATCTCCTTTTCAAATTTACTGAGGGAATGAAATAGGTAATAAACAATTGGAAGGCCTTTTTAAACACTCCTGTTCCGGAATAGTAAAAACGCGATAAGCAAGGTGAGGAGAATATTAAAAACCTGTGCAATCAAAAAAGCATACAGTGGTTTTCGGTTACTCGATTTGAATAGATCAGAAAAATTCGTTTCAAGGCCGATTGTTGTAAATGCCAGGGCAAACCATAAAGACTGCAAATTTTTTAATTCCTCTTTCATTTCCCCAATTTTAGAAGTACTTATAAAAAAAGAAAACAATAGGGAGACCCCGATGAACCCAATTACAAATTTTGGAAAGCGTTGCCAAATGACCAGCAAAGATGGCCGGGATGTGTGATTCGATTCCTTTGTATTTCGGCTATAGGTCCAATACACAGAAATTGCGAATGCAGCCAGTCCTAACAATACGTTTTGAGAGAATTTTACAATGGTACTTACTTTTAATGCAGTTTCTCCTACCAGTGTTCCCGAAGCAACCACAGCCCCCGTGGTATCAATACTACCGCCTAGCCAGGCTCCTGTTACTTCCTGCGAAAGCCTGAGGTAAATAGCTAAATAAGGCATGCCTATCATCATGGGAATAGCAGTAATCAAAACCAGCGAGATAACATAAGAAAGTTTTTTTGTATCTCCGTTAATCGCACCTGCGGTAGCAATAGCTGCCGATACCCCGCAGATTGAAACGGCGCTGGCAATCATCATCGTTAATTCATTATCTACTCTTAATTTCTTGCAAATCCAGTAAGCAAAATACCAGACCGATATCACAACGATTAAAGCCTGCAATAAGCCATACATGCCAGCTTTTAAAATGTCACCAAAAATAATGGTTGTGCCGAGAAGGATCAATCCTATCTTAACAAATAATTCAGTTGACAAAACCGCACGGAACCAATCGGGCAATTTAAAAATATTGCCAATAATCAATCCGATGCTTAAACTGAATATAACTGCTTCAAGATTGAATGCTTTTACCTGTTTATTTCCGGCAAGCATTATGGCAAGAATGGTAATCATGTAAACTGCAGGAAAAACAATACAATAGCTCGTAGGTGATTTGCCCGTTAGCACAGCACCGATAAAAGCTATAATGAATACAAATATGAATTGAATAGCTATTAAAGTTACATTAGGAGCGCCCAGTACCTGGTAACGCAAATCATCACTGTTGCTCCAATGATAACCTGGACTGATTGGCAGGATCCCCGGAAATGCAAGCAGTATTATTATAAGCCCAAGTAATACAACTACCCAGTCTTCATTAAATAATAATTTATTCCTGGGTGAAGTAACAGGTATTGGTTTAATTGCCTTCTCCATTCGGTTATACTCAAAAAATGTTAATTAAAATTTTAAGTGAAGCAACCTACATTCTTCCAAAATCTTATTTTCAAACAGCGCGTTATTTCTACCTTCAAATATATACTTGCTTTACTCTATTTTGGTTTAAAGCTTTTTTATAGAATAAAACGGGCATAGATTATATTCGTTTCTTAAAACTTCTCCTTTACTTTGCGACAGTAAAATTTAAGTATGTTAAAAGATATTCAGCCCAGCGGACAGAAAGATACACGAAGCGGCTTTGGAGATGGAATTGTGGAAGCAGCGCGCAAAAACCCCCATATTGTTGCCCTTACAGCTGATCTTGCCGGATCATTAAAGCTTAATCAATTTATAAAAGAGTTCCCTGACCGTTATATTCAATGTGGCATCGCCGAAGCAAATATGATGTGCATTGCCGCTGGTATGACCATTGGAGGGAAAATTCCATTTACAACTACATTCGCAAATTTTTCCACGGGTCGGGTATATGACCAGATCAGGCAATCCATTGCCTATTCTGGAAAGAATGTAAAAATTTGTGCATCGCATGCGGGATTAACCCTGGGCGAGGATGGGGCTACTCACCAAATATTGGAAGACATCGGTATGATGAAGATGCTGCCCGGTATGACCGTAATCGTTCCCTGCGATTACAATCAAACCAAGGCAGCCACCCTTGCCGTGGCAACTTATGAAGGCCCTGTATACCTGCGATTTGGACGCCCTGTATGGCCGATATTTACGGCCGCCGATCAGACTTTCGAAATCGGAAAAGCGCAGTTCTTTTCCCAGGGAAATGATGTATCTGTATTTGCATGCGGTCATATGGTTTGGAAAGCAATTGAAGCAGGTAAGGCTCTTGAAGAAAATGGCATTAGCGTAGAAGTTATCAATATTCATACAATCAAGCCCCTTGACACTGAAGCTATCTTGAATTCCATCAGGAAGACTAAATGTGCTGTAACGGTGGAGGAGCATAATATAATTGGTGGTTTAGGCGACGCCATCGCTCAGACCGCAGTTAAACATTTTCCCATCCCTATTGAATATGTAGGCACTAAAGATACTTTTGGAGAGAGCGGGATCCCTACACAATTATTAAAAAAATATGGCTTAGATACTCCTAACGTTATTGAGGCTGTTGAGAAAGTAATGGCGCGGAAATAACCAATAAGAATATCCCTTAAAGCAAACATTAAAATATTAATATCATCCAATCCAAATTCCTAAAAGCTTAAAAAGCTAACCTTATGGCAGTAATCACCCAAGATAGTGAGTTGCTTACCCTGTTCCGTGATCCTGCAACAAAAGAATCAGCTTATACTTCTATTGTTCGCAAATACCAGGAAAAGCTTTACTGGCATATTCGTCGCATGGTTGTAGACCATGACGATGCAAATGATGTATTACAAAATGTATTTATCAGGGTTTGGAATGGATTGGAAAACTTTCGTGAGGATTCACAATTATACACTTGGTTATACCGTATCGCCACCAATGAATGCCTTACATTTTTAGAACAGCAAAAGAAGAGGTCTTCAGTATCCTTAAGTGATGTAGAAAGTGGGTTAAGTAATAAAATTAAGGCGGATAAACATTTTGATCCGAACCGATTGGAATGGAAATTACAAGTGGCCATCCAGCAACTCCCTGAAAAACAACGAATTGTGTTTACACTTCGATATTACGATGAAATGCCTTATGAACAAATGAGCAAGGTTTTAGATACTTCTGAAGGGGCTTTAAAAGCTTCATATCACCACGCTGTGAAAAAAATTGAAGATTATATACTAAATCATTAAACTTATAAGCCTATTTCCCGTCTTAAAGCTGTTAAATTAAGTATAACCCCACTTAAATGGAAAGCAGGAACAACATATTATCTGAATTACACTCTATCAGCCCCGTCATTGCTGAAATTGTACCTCAGAATCCATACTCTCTGCCGCCGGGGTATTTTGAAGGTTTTGCCACAAAAATTTTGGATTTAGTAAAAGAGCAAACCCCTTCCACTGTCTTAATAGATATCACTCAAAATCCTTATCAGGAACCACAAGGATACTTTGAAAAATTTCCTGAGCAAATTCTTCAGGTAGTGAAGAAAGAAGAGGTTTCTGTGGTTTTAAAGAATGCTTCAACCAACCCTTACGAAACACCTCAGGGATATTTTGAAGGATTGGCTGATAGGATTCTTAGCCACGTTAAAGAAAATAATGATCTGACAGTTGAGGAAGAATTGGAAACGCTATCACCTCTGCTTAGTAAGTTGGATAAAAAAAATCCATATGCTACTCCAACCGGATATTTTGAGGAGTTAACAGGTAATGTTGTGACGGGTTTGAAAGCGATCGATTTTGTAAATGGGGAACTGGAAAATGTATCGCCATTAATGAATGATCTGAAAAGGGAGAATGTTTATACTGTTCCACCCCAATATTTTGAAAATTTTCTGTCAAACCTTTTAATTAAAGTAAAAGAACGGAAGCCTGCTAAAGTTGTATCGATGAACTTTAGTAGAAAAGCAATAATGAGGTATGCGGCTGCAGCTGGTGTTGCAGGAATTATTTTTATTGCAGGTTTATTATTTTTAAATAAGCAGGATTCATCAGTTGTTCCTGGAACGATTGTAAAGGCTCAGGAAAAAATACAACTGGAAACCCAGAATAGAGTGAAGGGTTTATCCGATGATGAGATCATGAATTTCATTGAAGATCAAAATGCCCCTTTGCCTGATTTTTTAAGTATGACATCTTCAGAAATCGATAGTGATGATGTGAAACTGATGTTAGCCGATGTACCAGATGCTGAATTAAATCAATATTTAGTGGAATATAGTGATGCTAAAGATGTATTAACAAATTAACCCGTAAACCATGAAAAAAATAATTCTACTCATTTTAATGTATTCCGGAATTGCTTTCTCAGCAATATCGCAGGATGATCAGAAAGATGCAGGAAGGTTACAAGCATATAAAATTGCTTTCCTTACAAAAAAATTGAACTTGTCTCCGGAGGAAGCACAAAGATTCTGGCCTATTTATAATAAATATGAAGAGGAATTGCGATTTGCCAGGATTGAAAATCGCCAGAACAAAGCATCGGAAATAGTAACAGAAGAAAAAATTCTGAATATCCGTAAAAAATACAATGGCGAATTCGGCAAGGCATTATCAACGGAAAAGGTGAACACCCTTTTTAAATCTGAACGGGAATTCGGTAATATTGTACAAAGAGAATTTATGGAACGAAGAAATCAGAAAACAAATAATTTAAAACGCAATAGGCAGTAATCTATAAAAGAAGAATCAAACTTGGTGTTTTTCATAGGTTAGCAACGGCCGGCTCTTTCGAGAGCTGGCTATTTTTTTGACCACTAAGGGTGCTCATGGCGACAAATTACGCTAATGAAGTTTTAGGTTCGGAATAATCAATACGTGCAAATAATCCTTTGGAATCATCCCTAAAATAATCGAACGCAGTGAATCTCAACTCGACTTAATAAACATCAAACTCAGGTTTTATCCTCTTTTCTTAGCGTAGATTAGTATCAATGAGCGTTATTAGTGTTCAAATATGGGGGTTTGTATGTCGTGGTAAAATAGAAATTTCCATTTTTCTTTCTGCCCTCTGGCCCACCATTCCTGCCTTAATTCCATACATCTCTTTGCATCATAATCATATTTAGCCATGAACCGGTTTTTCATTTGGTGTAATTGCGGTGCATCATCTCCTCCAAAAAAAATGGTTTCACCGCCGTCAACGATCCAATATACCTGGTGAAAAGGACTGTGGGCCCCAGTCGTTTCATACTTAATATAGCCATCGATCACTCCATTTCCATTTAATAACCGAATTTGTGGAGAGTCTTTCAAACAGCTTAATTCGTCAGTAATATACGAGGGAGACCCTTTTTCAAACGCAAATTCCAATTCCTTTTTCTGAAAATAATATTTAGCATTAGGGAAGGAAAGTTTTCGCTCCCCGGATGATTTATCTTCCATGGAAACGCCTCCCCCATGATCTTTATGAAGGTGAGTCAACAAAACTTTTGTAATATCGGAGGGATTGATACCTGCATCCATTAAGTTCTGATAGATTTGCAAGGGACCATTTTCATTAAAAAACCCTAACCCGGTATCTAATAATAAAACATCATCAGTGGTAACAATCACGAAAGGCTGCACTTCTACCAACAAACTTCCAACAGCCCTCTGCTGAAGATCATCTGTCGCGGAATTAAAGGGAACGAACAATTTGGATTTATCAATGGTAAATGACCCTTCGCTGAGTGGTACAATTTTCATAACGCTAATTACGCAAATTGAAGCTAAATAATGCGGATAATTATTATTCGTATGCAGTGTTATTGTTATGAATGGGTACCAATAACTGAATGTCAAATTGGGTGCTGATACAAACCATCCGGTCAACCACTATTAATGTACCAACATTAGAACAAAGGGTTACATTTTTGTATTCATTTATACTCATTCGTGGAATTAGCGTAAAACCATTTGCCGATCCGCATCGAGACGAATCAATATGAAAAGTAAAACCGAAAAAGTAATAAGCGATGTTCCCCCATAGCTCACAAAAGGTAATGGAATACCAATAACGGGCGCCAGACCAATGGTCATGCAAACATTGATGATAATATGAAAGAAAAAAACAGAAGCCACGCCATAGGCGTAACAACGGCTGAATACACTTCGCTGTCGTTCTGCAAGATTGATAATCCGTAATAGAAGGAAAAGATACAATCCCAGGAATACAGTACTGCCTGCAAAACCAAAACCCTCACCAATGGTACAAAAAATAAAATCGGTTCTTTGTTCGGGTACAAAATCAAAACGTGTTTGTGTTCCCTTGAGAAATCCGCGGCCTAAAAAGCCTCCGCTCCCTATGGCGATTTTACTTTGGCGAACATTATAATCAGCATCCTTTCGCTTCGTTGCTGATAATTCTTCATCAGCCCCCACTGTATTCAATGTGGCATAAGGATTCTCACGACCAATCAAAGAAAATATGCGCTCAACCTGGTGGCTTTCCAAAACTTTTGTAAATAAAAACGGTACGGCAAATCTTTGTATACTTACACATACAATCCAAATCAATGTGATCGTAATAAAAATTTCGCGTCTTCTTCGAACTTCCTTGCGCATGAGAAAAGCAGCCAGCAATGCCACCGCAGTAAGAATAATGGCGAGTGTATTTTTTTCAACCAACAAAGTAGCTACTACCAATACAGCAAAAGAAAATCCAATAATCAGGTAGCCAGCAGGTAATCCTTCACGAAACATTACCAGGAAAAATGCAAAAAACACCAAAGCCAATCCGGTTTCATTTTGTGCTATGGTAATAATGGCTGGTAATAACACAATCCCTGCCGCGATTAATTGTGATCTTGTTTTAGTGAAATCAGTTTCAACCCTTGAAAGATATTTTGCAAGAGCCAGGTTTACAAATACCTTACATAATTCCGCCGGCTGGATCTGCAAGCCTCCAAACCTGATAATAGAGTTTGTTCCTTTCACCTCAGTATGAAAAGGAAATACCAATAACAACAATAATATTCCGAAAGCATACCATAGATTAGCGGTAGCCGTAAAAAGCTTACTATCCGTAAGCAAAATAAAAAGTCCTAATATCAGTGATATTGCAAAATAGAGTGATTGCTTACCATAATCAGCTTTCATTTTAAAAAAGCCATCAAACACATTTATCTCCTCTCTGTATGTAACGGAAAATATACTGAATATGCCAATAGCTACTAATGCTATGTACAACCAGATCATTATCCAGTCAATACCTTTTGATATAGCAGGGTTTCTTTGGCTCATAAATTATCCTAATACTCTTTTTTTAAGATTCGGTTTCTCAGGTACTACCGCCCCGGTTTTGTGTATCAGGGTAGGTAAAGATTTAGGAACTTCTGGTTGTGCAGGTGGTCTTCTGGTATTCAAATATTTTTTTATGTAATTACTATCGCTTGTTTTTTTAAACCAGAAATAGGCTCTTGTTGAATCTTCAATAAATTGCAGCCTGTCAAGATACCCGGGCATCAGGTCAGTACCTGCTATTCGCTCCACTTCCTTAATTCTCTCGGGTCTCAAAGTATCATTAAGATATTTTTCCATCATTAAGGAAGCAATTGGAGCTGCCCAGGTAGAACCAAATCCAGCATTTTCAACTACAACCGCAATGGCAATCGTTGGGTTTTCTCGCGGCGCAAAACATACGAACACAGAATTATCTTTTAGTTGAATTCTCTTTCCATCCAGTATCCTGTAGTTTTCAGCAGTACCTGTCTTTGCACAAATATTAATTCCTGGTATCATGGCCGCCTGTGCTGTGCCTCTTTCCACCACATCCTGCATTCCGCTGATCACCGCCTCATAAGCTTCGTTGGAGATTCTTGTAAGTACCTCATGTTTTTTACGAAATTTATGTACAAGAGTATCCTTTTCGGTTTCACCGTCAATCTTTTCAACAAAATGAGGGATAAAGTAGTATCCCTTATTCGCCACAATACACATCGAATTGGCCAGCTGTAAAGGAGTGGCGAGCATCATATCCTGTCCAATTCCCAGTGTAAGATTGGTACACGAATTCCATGACCCGCGATACACACGGTTGTATACGCTGGAGTCAGGAATATTTCCTTTGTCTTCACTGGGTAGATCCACACCCACTCTCTGACCCAGACCAAAAGCATTCATATATCCTTTCCATTGCTGGTACCCATTTTTTACATTTCTAACCTTACGGTTATCTACACTCAGTCGGTAGATATGGGAATAATAAGAGTTACACGAGTTCGCAATGCTGAGTCTTAGATTTGCAGCATGCCCCGGGTTTTTGTGCGTGCATTTTACTGGGCGGCTGCATCCGTAGTAAGCACCCGTGCAGGGGTATCCAAAATCAGGGGTAATGACTCCTTCATCTAAGGCAACCAGGGCACCCAGTGGTTTAAATGTAGAACCCGGCGGATACAAACCCTTGATCGCTCTATTCAGTAACGGCGCGGCAACATCTAATTGAAGCTTTGCATAATTTTTTTGCTTGTTTGGCCCGGTTAAATCATTTGGATTGAAATTAGGGCCAGAAACCATGGCAATGATGCCACCTGTTTTAGGATCCAGAGCTATTACACCGCCAACCTTATTAGTCATTAATTTTTCCGCCAGTTGCTGCACTTCTATATCAATATAGGTTCTAAGATTGCGGCCTGCAATAGCGGAGGTATCATAGGCTCCATTTTCATAACTGCCTACCAACCTGTTTTTGTTATCCTTAATAAGATTCTGGATACCCCGTTGGCCCATCAGCACTTGCTCATAGTAGGCTTCCATTCCACTTCTTCCTACATAATCGCCCAGCAAATAAAAACCGCGAGAGCGTTTAATAATGCCTGAATCGGCCTCGCCGACATATCCCATAATATGCGCAGCTGCATTAAAGGGATAGATCCGGACAGGTCTTTCTACTAATGCAAACCCGGTAAATTTCCAGATGTTTTCATCGAGTCTTGCATATAAGCCCGGAGGAAGGAGATCCTCGAAGATGGAAGGGCGGTAAGGGCCGTTTTTAAATCGCACTTCAAACATTCTCTTTTTAAACTCAGCGGTATCAATTTCCAGCAAGTTGCATAAATCAAAAGTATCAATATTCTTTACTGCATACGGAGTAACCACCAGGTCGTACATAATGGTGTTATTCAGAATCGCCCTTCCTTTTCGGTCGTAAATAATCCCGCGATTGGGATAGATCACTTTTCGGAACACTGCATTGTCCATTGCCAATTGGCGGTATTTTCCTGAAATTACCTGAAGGTTGAATAGTTGAATAATAATAATGAAAAATATGCCCAGGAAAATTAGGCGAATGATAGTACTCCTTGATTGATTAAAAACAGACATATAATGAAGTAAGAAATACGAAGTACGAAATACGACGCAACAAGTACCAATATGGTTTGAGGATCATACACTAGAATATATAAATCAACACATTTATTGTGTTCTGATCGATATATTTCAAACTAATAAGAATAAAGTTGCAAATAACTGCGCAAAGTTAAGTTGTATAAATGGGCCAACCATCGCAGTAGCTTATTTTTTGCATTTCCGTTTAAACAATAGGTGTCTTTCTTTCTCCAACGGGAATGACTTAATACTCTTTATATTCATTCCGAAATTATAATTCCAAAAAGTAGAAGAAAGTTATCTCCTTCCTAAAAGAAAGAAGTCATTATGCTGTATTTGTTCTAAATTTTTCCTTACGGAAAAATAACAACTCGGTAAGAAAAATTAATAATATACTAACTCCTGTAGTTGCTAATACCTTTCCAATAAAATACAGGAACGATCCAAAATGCAGCCATTCTAAAAATACGAGGTAACCGTTGTGTACAATTGTTAGGATAATAATATAAGTAGCATATGGAGCAAATCCCATACTGGTAATGGAAGGGGACCGGTAATTAAGCTCTGATCCTTCCTGGCGTATAAGAATATTGATTAGAAAAGGACGCAGGTAGGCAATTAATATGCAAGGTGCAGCGTGAAGGCCTGGCGATTTAGTAAAATAATCCAGTGTAAGGCCGAATATAAAACCAATCATAGTCAGGCTCATCCGGGGAGTGTTATAAGGGAGCCAGAGGATGTATAAAAAATATACATAAGGCACAATGAACTGGTGCAATGGTTTAATCTCCAATAAAAAGAAAACCTGGATTAGGATAAAAAGGATAAACCGGATACTATTTTTTACCAGTTTGTTCATTGTGTATTTTTGGTCGCTTCCAGTATTAGTTTCCGTTCTTCACGATGCAAATCTTCAATTACATAAACATAAAAAACGCTATAAAAATTCGTAGAAGTTCTTAGTTGTAACGTATAAAAGTTGCTGCTTTTATTATTGATAATCGCGTTTACCGTTCCTACCATGATATTCGGCGGAAAAATAGAAGACAATTCACTAGTAATAACAGTATCGCCTTTAGTAACGCCTGCACTTTTTGGAATATCTTTTAAGAAAACATAATTAGGGTCTTTGCCGTCCCATTCAATGCTGCCTCTTTCGCCTCCCTTTTTCAGTTTCGCATTTGCTTTGAATTGTCGGTTAAGAACAATCATAGCCGTAGAATAATTTTCACTAACGTTTACGACCCGGCCAACAATACCCTGGGAACTGATCACACCCATATCCTTTTTTATTCCCTGGCTTGATCCCCGATGGATCATAATATAATTGGTTTGAAGGGCTACAAAACTCTCTACCACCCTCGCCGGGTAATAACGATACCGACGATACTCTTCAAGGGAATCAATCTTTACGGAATCAAGAACAATCCGGGATGAAGTATCACGTGGTGCAAAATTTTCGGGAAGAAGATTATTGAGACGTTCATTCTCTTTTACCAACGCCTCATTGGTTCGTTTCAGATGAAAGTAATATTCAACATTTGTATATCTTTCGCTTACCCTGCCTGTAACTTCACTCGCTACGCCCATAAATGCAGCTTCATGAAATCTGTTATAACGGAACAGGAAAGACAAAGCAACTACCTGTAATATGACAAAGAAAAGGAAGTTAAAATATCTTCGGATGAAGAGAAAAATATTTCTCACAAATGGATTTTTAAAATTCAAAATTCCAAACCCCAACAGCATTAACCGTTTCTACTGGAATTTGGAATTTGTTATTCCTGGTAGCTTGATAACTATCTCATGACAAAGGGATACCTGTCATAATGTTTTAATGCCAATCCTGTGCCACGAACTACACTTTTGAGTGGATCGTCGGCTACATGGACAGGTAACTTAATTTTTTGACTTAAACGTTTATCCAGCCCACGAAGCAAGGCTCCTCCACCCGTCAGGTACAAACCCCTTCTATAAATATCGCCCGCCAGTTCTGGTGGAGTCATTTCAAGTGCTTTTAAAATGGCTTCCTCTATTTTGAAAATACTCTTGTCAAGCGCTTCAGCAATTTCCTGATAACTTACCATGATTTGCTTCGGAATTCCCGTCACTAGATCCCGTCCATTCACTGGCATGTCCTCCGGTGGATTTTCAAGGTCTTTCATGGCCGCACCTATGGTAATTTTTATCTGTTCAGAGGTGCGTTCCCCAATTAGTAAGCTATGATATCGTCTTAAGGCCTCCATGATATCAGCCGTAAATTCATCTCCGGCAATTCTTATGGACTGGTCGCATACAATACCAGCAAGTGCAATAACCGTTATCCCGGTTGTTCCCCCACCGATATCAATGATCATATTGCCGACGGGTTCTTCTACATCGATACCAATTCCCAAGGCAGCAGCCATAGGTTCGTGCAAAAGATATACTTCTTTCGCCCCGGCCTGTTCAGCGCTATCCCGTACGGCACGTTTTTCTACCTCAGTAATACTGGACGGGATACAAATCATCATTCTCCAACTGGGCGGGAATAAAGGTTTTTTGGGATAAATCATTTTAATCATTTCCCGTATCATCAATTCGGCAGCATTAAAATCAGCAATTACACCATCTTTTAACGGACGGACGGTCCGGATACTTTCATGAGTCTTTTCGTGCATCATCAAAGCCCTTTTACCCACTGCCAGAACGGTTTTTGGATTGTTCCTGTCGAGAGCAACTATACTTGGTTCATTAACTACAACTTCATCGTTATGTATGATTAGGGTATTTGCGGTACCCAGGTCAATAGCAATTTCTTGAGTGAAAAAATTGAATAAGCCCATTTTGAGAGATCAGATTTTGGATTTGAAGGTAATGCCGCAAAATTGAAGTAAATAATCCAAATTAACAAAGGCAAACCATTGATTTGTAAGCATTTTTTCCACAAGAGACCTGACCTTTTTTTAAATCGAATATGGGTTCCCTCTCAGCTTTTCTAATTCTTTTCTACTTCCCTTACTTTGACTTTTTCCAGGATATCCTTTTAATTCTTACAACCACTTTTGTCTTTATAAATCGAAATTATACAATCACGAAGCAGGTGTAACAACGTTGAATCCATTTGATTGGTATAAGCTACCCGGATTATTGAAAAATATTCTTATGTCTCATCATGGCAACTAACTTTGAAATAAGAGGATATTGTTGCAAGTTCATAATTTCATGTTCATTGTTTTCATGATTTATTGTAGCGTGGTTTTCCGTTTCATAATCTGGCATCAATGCGAATAAGCAAAACGGTTTGGATACTTTCTATTGTAAGCATGTTCGGTGATATTGCAAGCGAAATGTTATATCCGGTTATACCCGTATACCTGAAAGAAATTGGATTTTCGGTTTTGCTCATCGGTATATTGGAGGGATTTGCAGAATTTACTGTAGGATTGAGCAAAGGATATTTTGGAAAATTATCTGATGAACGTGGGCAACGATTACCTTTTGTGAAACTAGGATATTTTTTTAGCGCGATATCAAAGCCCATGATGGCCCTATTTGTTTACCCTATGTGGATTTTTCTTGCCCGAACCACCGATCGGCTGGGAAAGGGTTTGCGGACGGCAGCGAGGGATGCTTTGCTATCAGGTAATGCCACAAAGGAAACTAAAGCAAGGATCTTCGGCTTTCATCGTGCATGGGATACCTTTGGAGCAGTAGTCGGTCCTTTATTTGCACTCGGGTTTCTTTATTACCATCCCTCTCAATATAAATTACTTTTCTTCATCGCCTTTTTACCCGGGATTGTTGCAGTACTCCTTATATTTTTACTTACAGAAAAAAAGCAGCCTGCAGCTACTATCGCGCAACAGAATTTCTTTTCATTCTTTTCTTATTGGAAAATAGCACCCCCGGATTATAAAAAGCTGGTAATTGGTTTAATAATTTTTGCACTGGCTAACAGTTCGGATGTTTTTTTATTACTAAAGGCAAAAGAAATAACTGGTAGCGACACTGAGGTAATTGCTGCCTATATTTTTTATAATCTTGTATATGCGCTCAGCTCCTATCCAATGGGGCATGTGGCAGATAAATTTGGATTTAAAAAAGTATTTTTATCAGGTCTTTTGCTTTTTGCAGTTGTATATACTGGTTTTGCCTTGAACAGCTCAACACTTGGAATTTATATTTTATTTTTCATTTATGGATTATATGCCTCTGCAACAGAAGGTATCGCCAAAGCCTGGATCAGCAATATGGCACATGAAAAAAATACAGCTACGGCGCTTGGCTTTTATACTTCGTGCCAGAGTATTGTTACTTTACTGGCAAGTGTGACTGCAGGTATAATATGGAGTCGTTTGGGAAGTTCTACTGTATTCCTGTTTGCTGTTTCTTTAACCCTGATTGTGATCTTTTACTTATCTACGGCAAATCGGAATAAAAAAATGTTTCTTAGTTCAAAAATAAAATAGTCAGCATCTGGTTATGAAGCATCTTATTACACTCCTCTTGATTATTATTATGTTCCCAACCTGCAAAATGCGTGGTGATTCAAGGATCGAATTGTATGGTAATAATTCTGAAACAGGTAAATATTATGATATACGTGGATGTAAAATGTACTGTGAAACTTACGGAGAAGGTGAGCCACTATTATTGATTCACGGAAATGGAGGATCGATAAGAGATTTCGTAAACCAGATACCCTTTTTTTCAAAAAAGTATAAAGTAATTGTTGCTGATAGTCGCGGCCAGGGGAAGTCGAAAGATATAGGAGATTCCTTGAGTTATGAAATGATGGCTGATGACTATGCGGCTTTGCTGGATGCGTTGAAAATAGACAGTTCTTTTATAATTGGGTGGAGTGACGGCGGCATTAATGGTTTATTACTGGCCAGAAGACATCCGGAAAAAGTAAAGAAACTGGCTGCTTCCGGAGCCAATTTATGGCCAGATACATCTGCAGTGGATAAAATAATAATGGAGTCTACCGAATCCGAATATTCAAGGTTAAAAGCGAAGACAAACAGAACTGATGCCGAAAAAACCCAATGGAAACTCCTGTGGTTACTATTAGAAGAGCCACATATCCCTCTTTCTGAAATCAATAATATTAAATGCCCGACACTGATCATCGGAGGAGATCATGACGTTATAAAGGAGGAACATACCATGCTTATCTATAAAAATATTCCAAAAGCATACTTATGGATTTTACCCAACTCCGGCCACCAGACACTTTTTACGTACAAGAATGAATTTAATAAGACGGTTCATGATTTTTTTTCAAAGCCTTACAGAGAGATCGTAGGCAAAGGAAGATTTAAATAGTCATTATGTACAAATCCCAATCGATTTTCCATTTCAAAACTCAACAAAGGCAATTTTTTTCTTTCGATTAAAAAGCTGGTTAACTGCGCAATTTCTCTAAAAATATAATGCTTCTCGAGTGCTGAGCGGAGATAGTTTTTCCCCGAACTTCCTCCAGTACCAATGCGTGTACCGATCATCCGGTGCACCATATTCATATGCCTACTTCGCCAGGTACTTAATTGTTCGTCAATTTCTAAAAGATTATTCAGTAGCTGAAACGGTAATTGAAGGATCGGATACCCTCTATATAACATAATAAACAACGCAGCACGGCAGGCTTTAGGAGATAAGCTCCGTTCCGTGTCCGGTAAATTGTGGTCAAAAATCAAAGCAAAATATTCCTGGTTTTTTATTTCTGCCTCTGCCAAGCCGCTTACATAAATCTGCTTGTATTCATTCCAAAAAACAGGCAAGTGACAATCATCAGTAGAAGAATCATATAAAGGTTTGAAATTTTTCCAATTGTCTTCCTGGTCAAAAAAAGGCATCCTCTCCAGCCAGTCATTTAACAGTTCGATTAAAGATTTTTCCTGTTCCGCCTTTTTAATAATGTCAATTTGTTCCTGCCTTAATTGAGAAATATAATATTCCTGTCCGTGGCGATGCTCAAATTTGAGACCCAGCTTAGCTTCAATTAATTTGAACTGCCAACTTTGAAAACCGGAAGCCGGGCGAAGCATGTCCCTGAAGTCAAGGAAATCCATCGGCGTCATTGTTTCCATAATATCTATCTGATGCACCAGGACCTTTAGAATAGCAACTATACGGGATAAACGATGAACCACAGTTTGCAATTCAGGAGAATTATCATTTACCGAAGGTTTTTGCATAATACCTGATACAGAATTCACTTCATGCAAAATTTGCTTGAACCATAATTCATATGCCTGGTGAATAATGATGAATAGGGTTTCATCATGGGCAGGTGACTGATGCTTTAAACTTTCCGGAGACTGTGCATTAAGAATTTTATCTAACTGCAAGTAGTCCCCATAATGAACTTCATTCGTGCTCATAGAAACAATTTAGCAATTACAGAGCCCTTTCTATTCGCGTAATTAGTTACAAATATCGCAAATTCGCGTCTACAAAAATTCATACCCTATATCTTGCCGGTAATATATTCCATCAAAATCAATGGCAGATAGTTGGTCGAGAGATTTGTGTACCGCCAGTTCAATATCCTTTCCTAAAGCAGTAACACATAACACTCTCCCACCATTCGTAATGATCTTCCCCTTTTCCTCTTTGGTACCTGACTGAAATATTAAACAATCCGGATGTGGCTCCTGTCTCAATCCTTCAATCACAAATCCTTTCTCGTACGAACCCGGATAACCCCGGCTGGTTGCCATAATGGTTACTGCCTTTCTTTGATCGACACTAATGGTGATTTCATGCAAACGCTGCTGGGCAGTTGCGATGAAAAGACCCACCAGGTCGTTTTCCAGGCGCGGTATTACAACCTCTGTTTCCGGATCGCCCAGGCGACAATTATATTCAATCACCCACGGATCATTTCCTACCTTAATTAATCCGAAAAAGATAAATCCCTTATAGTCTATGTTTTCTTTTTTCAATCCTTCAATAGTTGGGATGATAATGGTGTTTTCAACTTTTTGCATAAAGGAGGCAGTAGCAAAAGGAACAGGGCTTACAGCTCCCATGCCGCCAGTATTTAAACCTGTATCACCACTACCTATCCTTTTGTAATCCTTTGCCTCAGGTAATAAGACGTAATTGATTCCATCAGTGAGAACAAATACACTTAATTCTATCCCATCCAGGAATTGTTCTACTACAACTTTCCTGCTCGCTTCCCCGAATTTTTCCTGGTGTATCATTAACTCAAATTCAGAAATAGCTTCTATATGAGAGTGGGCAATGATTACTCCTTTGCCTGCCGCCAACCCATCAGCTTTTAATACAACTGGTAATGATTGTTGCTGAATATAATGAACGCCTTCCTCATAATTCGCTGCCTCAAATTCGCGATAGGCTGCAGTAGGAATATTGTGACGAAGCATAAATGCTTTTGCAAATGCTTTACTGCCTTCCAGCTGTGCGCCAAATTTCGATGGGCCGATAAAAAAAATTTCTTTAAGTGCATCATTGGATTTAAAAAAATCGTACAGGCCATTTACCAAAGGTTCTTCAGGACCCACCACTACCATTTCGATTTTCCGATTGATACAAAATTCTGCAATGGCTTCGAAGTCGGTCAGGTTAATATCTACGTTGATTCCGCACATGGCCGTACCTGCATTACCGGGAGCGATGTACAATGGGTTCGTCCATACACTTTGGTTGAGTTTCCAGGCCAGAGCATGTTCCCGACCTCCTGATCCTAATAAAAGAATATTCATATAGGGTTTGTGATGTTTGCCCAGCGAATTTCGGAAATCGAGATTGCATTAACCAATTAAAGTTTGTGTGTTACCTGCAAATCGGATTTTATCTGTTATTTTAGAGAAGGTGATTATTTCATTAGCAGGATTGTTAAACCATTTGCTGTATGAATCTTACTATTAGTAACAAACATCCTAAAGGACTATTCGTTCTTTTTTTTGCGGAGATGTGGGAACGATTCAGTTATTATGGAATGCGGGCAATCCTTGTATTGTATGTCACTAATGGTCTTTTAATGAGTGATGGATATGCCAACGATAGGGTCTATGGCAGTTATACAGGATTGGTATATCTGACACCTTTACTTGGAGGATATTTTGCTGATCGAATTTGGGGTAATAGAAGAAGCATTATCACCGGCGGTTTTTTAATGGCTCTTGCACAGGTTATTTTATTTATTAGCGCGTCTTTTTATTACAATCCCGGTTTTGCTCATACCCTTATGTGGGTGGGTCTCGGTGTATTGATTGTAGGAAACGGATTTTTTAAGCCAAACATATCCTCGATGGTTGGGCAACTTTATCCTGCTGCTGATAAGCGTCTGGATTCGGCCTATACTATTTTTTACATGGGAATCAACCTGGGTGGTTTTATCGGACCATTGGTCTGTGGCGGGTTGGGTAACCAGTATGATGATGCAGGAAAGCCTATTCAGGAAGCCTTTAAATGGGGGTTCCTTTCAGCAGGCATTGCAATGTTTCTGGGAACTCTTGCTTTTATCTGGTTAAAAAATAAATATGTAGTCGGGCCCGAAGGGAACGGTTTAGGAATTCTTCCTAATAAAATGAATTCAAAAAAAGAAGAAGTGATAGGTAGAGAAACTACAAAATCTTCTTTAGCTAATGTGGGACTTTGGACCATCATAACAATTGGATTGATTTTACTGTTCAGGTTTGTTGCAGACCTCGATTGGATCGGTTCTTTCATTTTTGCTGTTGCTATAAGTGTTTGCGGAATGATTATCAGCGATTCCTCGCTTACATCAACAGAACGGAGTAAAGTATTAGTAATATTTATCTCCGCTTTTTTTGTGATCTTCTTTTGGGCGGCATTTGAGCAAGCAGGTTCTTCACTTACCTTATTTGCAGAGCGTGATACAGACAGGAGTTTTGTTGTAAACACCCTGTTAGGAAATGTTGTTTTATTTGTGCTTGGCATTTCATTTTTTTTATACTATATATTACACCGTATTATGGATATTCCAGGAGAACTGAAAATAGTATTCAGTCTGCTTGGTATAGGAGCCGCTCTATACGCTATATATCATTATATATTAGGCACTCCTTATGATCAAAAAGAAATTCCTCCGAGCTGGTTTAATAGTGTGAACAGTTTATTTATTTTTTTACTTGCACCTTTTATGTCTCAGTTTTGGTTGTTCCTGAATAAAAACAAAATAGAACCTACATCACCTAAAAAACAATCCCTTGGACTTTTGTTTCTTGCATTGGGGTACCTTGTTATAGCTTTTGGGGTAAAGGAAAATTCAGTAGGAGTAAGCATGCTTTGGCTTTTAGTTCTTTATTTTTTACATACACTTGGAGAACTTTGTTTATCTCCTATAGGTCTTTCCCTGGTAAATAAACTGGCACCAGCAAGGTTCGCCTCTATCCTTATGGGTGTTTGGTTTTTGTCGAATGCCGCAGGCAGTAAATTTGCGGGAACTCTAGGTGCTTTGTACCCCGGAGAAGGACCTACGAAGGTACTAGGATATCAAATCTCTAATTTATATGATTTCTTTCTGGTGTTTGTTGTGATGAGTGGCATTGCCGCGTTGTTACTATTTTTCCTTAGCTATTGGATGGAAAAGAAAATGGGGGAAGTGAGATAATCTTGTACGATTCTCCAACAGATTGAAAAATGTATCATTGAATTTTTGAAACTAATTTTCATAACTTTCTTCTTCAACTAAAACTGCTAAACATGTCTGAGAAACAGTTTCAGCCTTTTATAGCTCCCGAAACAAGAATGGCGGAGTTTACCATTAAGGCAGTGGTAACAGGCTCTATTTTCGGAATTATTTTCGGAGCTGCAACTGTTTACCTTGCATTAAAAGCCGGGTTAACGGTTTCAGCTTCAATTCCCATAGCCGTTATGGCTATTACATTAAGCCGTTTATTTCTTAACACTACCATACTTGAAAACAATATTATCCAAACTACCGGCTCAGCAGGGGAAAGCATAGCAGCCGGAGTAGTATTTACCTTACCTGGGTTTTTATTTTTAAGTGATCCGAAAAGCGCTGAAAACTTTAACTATCTAACCATATTGATACTGGCCATTTTCGGCGGAATATTGGGAACCTTAATGATGATCCCACTACGGAAACCTCTTATCGTTAAAGAACATGGCATATTACCGTATCCGGAAGGAACTGCCTGTGCTTCTGTTTTAAAAGCTGGAGTGAGAGGAGGTGAATTTGCAAAAACTGCTTTCATGGGCCTCGGCTTCGCAATGGCATATGCCACCCTTCAAAAAATATTGCACCTGATCGCTGAGACACCTCACTTCATGACCAGACAGGCCAACAGATTTTTTCCATCTGCCAAAATTAGCGGTGAAATTACGCCCGAATATTTAGGAGTTGGATATATCGTTGGTCCAAAAATCGCAGGTGTATTGGTAGCAGGTAGTGTTCTAAGCTGGTTCGTGTTTATTCCATTACTCGCGTCTTTGGTGCCTCCTGATGTCATTGCTGCGCAGTTATTCAAATTAGGGTATCTACCCTCAATGACAGAAACAGGTGGACCCGGGGTATGGGATCCTACCACTAAAACTTTTGGAGATTACTCAACGGCCATTTACCGCGCTTATGTTAGGCAAATTGGAGCAGGAGCGGTAGCAGCAGGTGGATTTATCACGTTGCTAAAAACAATTCCTACGATCATTTCTTCCTTTAAAGGAAGCATGAGTTCTTTAAAGGAAGGTACCGGTGTAGAAGGGGTAAAGAGAACTGACAAGGACCTGTCTTTAAAAATTGTCGGGTTTGGAAGTCTTGCACTCATATTACTAATGACAGTTTTACCCCAGGTACCGGGTGATACCATTTTAAGCAAATTATTGCTTGGGTTTCTTGTAGTCATATTCGGGGCTTTTTTTGTAACGGTATCGTCCAGAATAGTAGGTTTAATTGGTTCTTCAAATAATCCTATTTCAGGAATGACGATCGCCACTTTAATGGGAACCTGTCTTGTTTTTATTGCCGTGGGATGGACGGGAAAAGTATATGAACCCATGGCGCTGGTTGTTGGTGGAATGATCTGTATTGCCGCAGCCAATGCAGGAGCTACTTCCCAGGATTTGAAAACAGGTTATATTGTCGGTGCTACCCCAAAGTATCAGCAGATCTCTTTATTTATTGGGGCCATTGTTTCTTCCATTGCTATCGGCTGGACTGTAAAAATATTAGATACGCCAACACAGGAAATGTTGCAGCAGGGAATTCAGCACGCAATCGGTACTGAAAAATATGCGGCTCCCCAGGCTACTTTAATGGCTACTTTAATTAAAGGAATTCTTTCTTTTAATCTGGATTGGCAATTTGTATTAGTAGGTGTGTGTATAGCAATCGTCGTTGAGCTATGCGGGATAAAAGCATTGTCCTTTGCGATAGGCATTTATCTTCCCCTTGCTACTACTTTACCAATTTTTATTGGTGGTGCCATACGTGGATTGGTTGAATGGAGAAAAAAGAAAAAAGGAGAAGTTTTATCTGCAGAAGAAGAAGATCTTGGAAAAGGAAGTTTGTTTGCAACAGGCCTAGTAGCGGGAGGTGCAATAGCAGGTGTTATTGTGGCATTTCTCACTGCGAATGATTCTATCAATGCCGGGTTGCAACGTATCAGCGTGGAGCATGGGTTATCAGCAAGTATGGGCACAACAGGATATTATTTATTAGGGGTAGGCTTCTTTGCATTTATGGGTTGGGTATTGTATCGCATTGCCATGAAGAAGACGAAATTTGATTGATATATTTTTATCGTTCAATCATGCACGGGAGGATATCATAGAGAAGGATAATGAATCCAAAAGCCCGTACCCGAAATTAAATATTTTTAGTAGGCCATTTCTATATTGCCTTGACCGTTCGACCGTGGATCTGAAGTTTGTCGAGGGGTGATGTCAATTCATCTTAAATGGTACAATCATTTCAAATATGGGGATGTTAACTTCGAATATGGATTTATTAAAAAGGTTTTCCATTTCGTAGGTTCCGTACATTTTCCCCAGTTCAGTGCGAAGATTACAGCCACTTACATACTGGTATTTTTCTCCTGGCTGAAGAATCGGCTGCACTCCGACCACTCCATCCCCTTCTACCTCCCGGTGAGTGCCATTACTATCAATAATATACCAATGACGGCGATGAAGTTTTACCGGAAAGTTATTATGATTTTCAAGTGTGATGCGATAGGCAAACATAAATTCACCTGCAACTGGGTTTGAATAATCCGGCTGGTAATAGGTTTCTACACTCACTTCGACGCCTTCTGATATTTTAGATACCATTTATAGCGGTTTAGAGGCTAAGGTAGTCAAAAAAAAAGGGCTGATTAATTATACACGGAAGATTTAACGGGTTTTGTTGATGGGTCGCTATTTTTGCGTTCTTACTAATATCTTTCATTTTAATTGATTTTATGAAAATAGCTGTAGCCAAAGGAGACGGGATCGGACCAGAAATCATGGAAGCCGTGCTCAAAATATTTGAAGCCAATAAGGTGCCCCTGGAATATCAATTCGTAGATATGGGCAAATGGGTCTTCGACAAAGGTTTTTCAAATGGCATGACGCCGGAAGCAAAACAGACAATTGAAAATCTTGGATTATTATTCAAAGGTCCGATGGAAACGCCTAAAGGAAAAGGAGTAAAAAGCATCAATGTTACCGCCCGGAAAACATGGAACACCTATGCTAACAAAAGAGTATTTCAAAGCTTACATGGTGTAGATACTGTTTTTTCTAAGGCTGGGATTCCGATTGACATCACTATCGTACGTGAAAATATTGAAGATACCTATGGGGGTATTGAACACATGCTTACTCATGATGTTGCCTTAAGCCGGCGATTTATTACTCGCCCTGGAAGCTTGCAACTGATCAAATATGCGTTTGAAATAGCAAAACAAAAACAGGCAAGGCGAATTACCTGCGGACATAAGTCGAATATCATGAAACTTACGGACGGACTTTTTCTTGAGTGTTTTTATGAAGTAGCGAAGGAATATCCGGAATTGAAAGCTGATGATGTGATTGTTGATGACCTATGCATGAAATTGGTTATTCGCCCGGATACTTTTGATGTTGTAGTGCTTACCAACTTGCAGGGGGATATTGTTTCTGATCTCTGTGCCGGGTTAGTAGGGGGATTAGGTTTTGCGCCGTCCGGTAATATTGGAGATCATATATCCATTTTTGAGGCAGTTCATGGAACAGCACCTGATATAGCTGGAAAAAATATCGCGAATCCTACGGCGCTGTTATTGAGTGGAATCTCGATGTTGCAACATCTTGGACTTACAGAGAATGCTGCTATCATTGAGAATGCATTGTTATATACTTTAGAAAGCGGTGTCCATACCGGAGATTTTGGTGATAAGAATAAAGCATCTGTAAATACAACTCAATTTGCTGAAGCGGTTATAGAAAATTTTGGAAAGCTACCACACATAAACCCCAAGCCTTTAGTACCAAACAAGCCTGGTACCCCCACTCCTCTTAAACTGGAAAAAAATGCTATGATGATATCTACAGAAATAGGACAGGAAAAAATTGTAGGGGTAGATTTATTTATTGCCAGTGATGAACAACCGGATGTTATTGCAAAAAAATGTCAGCGTCATGCGGGAGTGAAGTTCAAACTGGTAAGCATTAGTAATCGCGGCACACAGGTTTGGCCTACTGGTTCGGTTTATACGAACCTGGTTAACCAATACAATGTCCGTTTTGAAGCCATTGAGGAAGATCCATTGAATCAGCAGGATATATTGGGATTGTATGTAAGCTTAAGTGGCAACTTTCATATTTGCTCCTCCGAATTACTATTAATGTGGGGAGATAAGAAAGCGTATAGTTTAGCTCAGGGACAGTAAATTTTAATGTGGAGTGAGGGGTCGTGAGTCAGGAAGATAACAGTTGAGACTCCCGACTAAAGAGTGGTTTTTGTATATCCATTCTTATGAAACCATTGAAGTATTTTTTCGCGTTGATCTCCCTGTATTATAATTTGATCATCCTTAACAGACCCCCCTGTTCCACAAAAGGTTTTTAGCTTCTTACCAACTTGTTCCAGGTCTTCCTCCTTACCAATAAATCCCTGAACCAATGTTACGGCTTTCCCTGACCGCTGTTTAGTGTCTAATTTTATTTTTAGTTTTTGTTGTTCCTCCGGTAATGTTTCTTGCGATGTGTGTTCTTTAGCGAAGGCAAATGAGGGATCCGTTGAAAATACGATTTCGTTAAAATTAGTATCAGTTCTAATTTTCTTTTTCATTGATTATTGTATTAACTGCTTTCAAGCTTAAATCTAAACTTTGTGCCTGATGAATCAATGCTCCAATACTGACATAATCAACTCCTGTTTGAGCATACTCTATCAGGTTATCCAAATTAATACCACCACTTGCTTCCGTTTCAAATCTCCCATTAATTATATTCAGGGCTTCTACGATCATAACGGGATTGAAATTGTCTAACATAATTCGTGCAACTTTTCCCTGGCCGGTATCCACTACTCGTTTTACGTCATCAAGGGTCCTGGTTTCCACTTCAATTTGGAGGTGTGGCTTATTAATCTGAACGTAATGATGGGCAAATTGAATGGCTTTTTCTATTCCGCCGCAATAATCAATATGATTATCTTTTAGCATGATCATATCATACAATCCCATTCGATGATTTTCAGCATTTCCAATACGCACGGCTTCTTTTTCTAATAACCGGAAATTCGGGGTTGTTTTCCGGGTATCAAGAATTTTCGTTTTAAACCCTTTTAGTTTATCAGTGTATTTCCTGGTTAGGGTAGCGATTCCACTCATTCGCTGCATACAATTTAACACCAGCCTTTCGCATTGAAGAATGGTATGAACCCTGGCTTCAATGGTAAAGGCGATATCACCCGCCTTTACAGGTTCACCATCGTTTTTATGGTTTATGAATAAAGAAGCGGGCTCATTCTGCTTAAAAATTCTTTCTGCTAATTTTATTCCTGCAAGGATGCCATCTTGCTTAATCTTTAATACTGCTTTGCCCATTATTCCTGCAGGGATGCAGCACAATGTAGAGTGGTCTCCATCACCTATATCTTCTTTCAGCGCAGCCGTAATCAAAATATTCAGTTGTTCATCATACCTGTGCATGATCAAAACTAAAGAAAGCTGTTTAATAAAGAGCTATCAACCGTCAGGAAGTAAATAAAAAAAACCCCTGGATTTCGCCAGAGGTTTGTTATTTCAGAGATAGACACTTAATCAGCCAATTGAAATCCAATTTCCTGCAATACCTGACGGTCGCCCTTTTGTTTCATGTACAACTTAGTCCGGAAATTTCCATTTCGGGTTTGTAATAACCCTATACAAAACTGCGCACCATTATTTTCACCTTTATGCTTAACCTGGAAATTTTTTACTTCATTACTGGAGAAAAAATCTTTCAGGATCATTTCTGCCTGAGTTCTGCTATAATTATCGCTTTTGCTTGGGAGTTGAACATCTATCCTATCATCAAAATATCGAGATAACTGGTTTGCATTGCCGCTTCGCATAGCGCTCACCACTTCTTCAATGGAATAAATCGGGGTAAATGATGTAAAAAGGAGTGAAAAAGTTGCAAGGGCAATGGGTAAAAATTTTTTCATGATTGATTATTTCATCCACCAAATTGCCAAAAACATGCCAAAGTAAGAAGCGGCTCTAAAATACCACGATTGCGGTATTATATTACCTTTGGCGCATTTGTTAATAATTTTAATAAAAGTTCGTTATATGTTTTCTAAGAAAGTAATCCTTGTTATTATGGACGGGTGGGGTCTCGGAAAAGTAAAGTATGCAGATGCGATTCAGAACGCACAAACCCCCTTTGTAAGTTCATTATACTCTAAATATTCCAATACAACATTGATTACCTGTGGTGAAGCGGTCGGTTTACCTGAGGGGCAGATGGGGAATTCCGAAGTTGGGCATCTGAATATTGGTGCGGGCCGAATCGTTTACCAGGAATTGCAAAGAATAAATGTAGCCATACGCGATACCAGTTTTTATCGGAACGACATTTTATTGAATACCATAAAATTGGCAAAGACTAGTAATAAACCCTTACATCTAATGGGTTTATTAAGTGATGGAGGAGTACACTCACATATTAATCATCTTAAGGCCATTATCGAAATATGCCAGCAGGAAAATCTGGAGGAGGTCTATATACATGCATTTACAGATGGTCGTGATACAGATCCAAAAAGCGGCTTAGGATTTATCAACGATCTACAAGAATTTTTGGATAAAACCACCGGTAAAATTGCCACAGTGAGCGGCCGGTATTTCGCCATGGACAGAGATAAACGTTGGGAACGGGTTAAACTTGCTTATGACGCACTTATCAAAGGTGAAGGAGAAAAATCTCCTAGTGCGATTGAGGCCATTGAAAAAGCGTATGAAAATAATATTACCGATGAATTTTTAAAGCCTACAATAATTGTAAATCCTGATCTACGTCCCGTTGCTGTCATACAGGAAGGTGATGTTGTAATCTGTTTTAATTTTCGTACAGACAGATGTCGCGAAATAACCCAGGTGCTAACACAAACAAATATGCCGGATTTTGGCATGAAGAAATTATCACTCCATCTGACCACGATGACTGAATATGATAAAACTTACCAGAATGTGTCAGCCATCTTTGAAACCGATAATCTCAATAATACTCTCGGAGAAATCATTCAGGATAACGGCCTGGCACAATTAAGAATGGCAGAAACAGAAAAGTATCCTCATGTGACTTTCTTCTTTAGTGGTGGCAGGGAACTACTTTTTAAAAAAGAAAATCGAATCATGATTCCATCTCCGAAAGTGGCAACCTATGATCTTAAACCTGAAATGAGTGCCAATGAACTTACAAATGCGCTCATTCCAGAGATTGAAAATGAAACTGCAGAATTTATTTGTTTGAACTTTGCAAACGCAGATATGGTTGGTCATACTGGTATTTGGGAGGCGGTTATCAAAGCGGTTGAGACCGTTGATAGTTGTGTTGAGCGTGTAGTAAATACCGCTTTACAACATGGTTATACGATTTTTCTAACGGCCGATCACGGCAACGCAGATTACATGATCAATGAAGATGGTTCGCCAAATACAGCGCACACCTTAAATCCTGTTCCTTTTTTCATCATTGACAATAATTGGAAAGGCAATATAAAACCCGGTAAGCTTGCGGATATCGCGCCTACCATCTTAACCGTAATGGAATTACCTATCCCTTCTGAAATGACAGGAGAAATATTAATTTAATTATTTGATCATCATAAAAAAACATATCACGCCTGTAATCCTAATCGGTATTCTCTGCTTACCTGCATTCCTATTTTTTTATTTTCAGGTCCACCAAAAAATGGCACACCACGAAATGATGGAGAAGCTGGAACATTCAGAATTACAAAAAGTAACCCTTCATAACCATTCTGTTCATTGGTATAAAAAGGGTAAAGAAATAATGGTGAACTCCACGCTTTTTGATGTTCATAGCTATTCAGTAACAAACGATTCAACCATTTTCGAAGGATTATTTGATATTAAAGAAACCGAATTGAAGAATCATATAATAAAATTGTTGGAGCAAAAAGATCAAAACAAATCAACACGTAACATTGCACTCGCAAAACTTATGTTGCAGTTATGGTTCAACAATATTGATAATATAGAAATTAAGTGGGGAACATCTTTATCTATAAATAGAAAAGCAATTATTGCATCCGACAAAACATTATCTGCCTATTTTTCAATTCCAGTTCCACCTCCCAGAGCATAGAAGTAATTTATAAAATCTAAAACCGGTCTGATTATATTTTCATACTGGGTTTCCTATTTATGTAATTACCTGAAATATCCAAAATAAGAATCCATGAAAATACTATACTTGTGTATTACTCTTACTTGTTTCTGTTTGCAATTAAAAGCACAGCAGAAAACCAGTACCGACAGCACAAAAAAAATACAGGAACTAAGTGAGGTTATTATATCAATCAACAAGTGGGAGCAAAAGATCAATGAAGTCCCAAATAAAATAGTAAAAGTAAGTTTTCGGGAGGCACGGTTACAAAATCCCCAAACTTCGGCCGATCTGTTAGCTATGACCGGTTATGTATATACACAAAAAAGTCAATTAGGCGGTGGAAGTCCTATGATTCGTGGCTTTTCAACGAACAGAGTTTTGATTGTTGTGGATGGGGTTCGCATGAACAACGCCATTTATCGCAGCGGCAATCTCCAAAACATAATTTCGATTGATGCTTTGGCAACAGAAAGTGCAGAAGTTATTTTTGGCCCCGGGAGTATCATCTACGGAAGTGATGCAATTGGAGGAGTGATGGATTTTCATTCGTTGCAACCAAGATTTTCATTGGATAATGATTGCAAAAAAAAATTAAATGCTCTTGTCAGATATTCAAGTGCAAATAATGAAAGAACCGGCCATATTGATTTCTCCGCAGGAAATAAAAAGCTCGCATATCTCGGAAGCATTACCTATAGTGATTTTGACGACTTAAAGATGGGAAAGCGTGGTGGGGAGGATTCTTACCTGCGCAGCAAATACGTTCATCGAATTGCAGATAAGGATAGCGTCATTATTAATAAAAATTCAAGAATTCAAATATCTACGGGATATTCACAATTAAACTTATTGCAGAAATTACGTTTTAAACCTGTGGAGGCCTGGGATATACAATATACTTTTCATTATTCGGGCACCAGTAATACCCCCAGGTATGATCGCCTGATTGAAACTTCAGGAAGTAATCCATCTTTCGCCGAATGGTATTACGGGCCACAACTATGGAGCATGCATGCTTTCCAGGCGACACATAAGAAAAAAAATCTTTTTTATCAATCAGCACGTCTGGTTACAGCATACCAGGATTACGAAGAAAGCCGACATGACCGGAGATTTAATAATCTGAGACTCAGGAATCAGATCGAAACCGTTAAAATTTTTTCTGCAAATCTGGATCTCAATAAAATGGTTAATGAGAACAATGAATTGTTTTATGGAGTAGAATACATTACAAATGAGGTAGGCTCTTTTGCAAACAGGGTTAATATAAACTCTGGGGCTGTTGAACCTACGGTTACCCGTTACCCGAATAATTCGGCCTGGAATTCTTATGGGTTTTATTCGAATTTTAAATCAAATATCAGGCGGTTTACATTTAATGCCGGGGCCCGCTATAATTACGTAACTGTTCAATCTCCTTTTGACACTTCTCATTTCAACTTTCCCTTCACCGAGGCGAAAGTTAATAAAGGAGCCATCACGGGGAATCTTGGAGTGGTGTTCCGCCCTTCATTGAAATCTCAGGTAAATTTCAATTTTGCCACTGGTTTCAGAGTTCCAAATGTTGACGATCTGGGCAAAGTATTTGAATCAGCACCGGGCCAGTTAACGGTTCCCAACCCTGAACTAAAACCAGAGTACGCTTATAATTTTGATATTGGGTATGCGATTAATATTCAAGACAAAATCAATTTCGATGTAACCGCCTTCTATACTTTATTGAATAATGCCATTGTAACACGAACTTCTACCTTCAATGCACAGGATAGTGTGATATTCGAAGGCGTAAATAGCCGGGTGTTTTCATTACAAAATGCTGCAAAAGCCACAGTTTATGGCCTTCAGGCTGGCATTGAAGTATGCTTTCATAAGAATATTTCCTGGTTAGTTCAGGGTAATTGGATTGAAGGCAAAGAAACGGATGAGGCAAAAGATGAGGATGTACCCCTACGACATGCTCCACCATTTTATGGAAATACCCATATAAAATTCAATTCAAAAAAAGGAAGGGTAGATGTCTATGCATTATGGAATGGCGAAATATCTAATAAAAACCTCGCTCCCTCCGAACAGGGAAAGACGTTTATTTATGCTACAGATAAAAATGGTAAACCATTTAGCCCATCCTGGTATACTTTAAATATCAAAACCAGTTACCAATTGAAAGAATATCTTCTTGTAACCGCTGGTTGGGAGAATATTACGAATCAACGTTACCGTTCCTATTCCTCGGGAATTGTTTCGCCAGGGAGTAACCTTATCCTGTCAATAAGAACTGCTTTATAATGGAAAGGGATGTTATCGCATTCTTATTGGGCATCATCTTATAAGAATTCACTTGATTTATTTAATATATTATTAAAAAATTACACAATAGAAGCAGCAGTAACTTGCAAAAATTGTCTAAATTACAGGGCCACCAAACGGTTAATATGACCGAAGAAGCCATTTTACAAGGCTGTTTACAAAACGAACCGGGAGCTCAACGTGAGTTATACCAAAAGTATAGTTCCAAGATGCTTTCCGTTTGTTACAGGTTTGCCCATAATCGGGAAGATGCAGAGGATATGCTACAGGAAGGTTTTATAAAAGTGTTTTCACAAATTCACACTTTTCAGAACAAAGGAGCATTTGAAGGTTGGATACGAAGAATTGTAGTACATACCTGCATCAACCATTTAAAGAAGAATAAGAGGTTTAACGAAAGTGTGGATCTTATACATGCCACCACCGTGCAAATACGGGAAGAATCAGTTCCTTCAATTGTTCAGGCGAAACAGGTGGTGGAATGTATTCGGATACTTCCAATTGGGTATCGAACGGTTTTAAACCTATATGCCATTGAGGGATATTCCCATAAGGAGATCGCTCAGATGCTGGATATTGAGGAAAGCACAAGCAGGTCTCAATATACCCGGGCAAAACAGATGTTGGAGGAAATATTAGTAAGAAAAAGGATTATTCAAAAACCTTCCGATAAAACAGGTTGGTTTAGAATCGCTGCCGGACGATAGTTAAACATATTCCCTTAATCTATGAAAATTAACGGTGCTAACACTTATGTAATATGGAACGTGATTTTTACACTGACGAATTTGAAGACCTGATCAAACTGAAATCCGATCAATTTCGGATGTACCCTTCTGATAAAGTGTGGAAAGGAATTAATCGTTCAATACATTCGCATAAAAGAAGATACTGGTTTGGATTTGCGTTATTATTAACTGGCCTTAGCTATTTTGGCATTGATCAATTAATTGTTTCGCCACCTTCAAAACAACTTGCCCAACCCACACCTAATACCGCTTTATCTGAAAAACAGGAAGCTAAGATCATTCCTTTTGATCAGATAACTCCAGGCTCCTTAAGTATTAGGAAACCAAATCCCCCATTTACCCAACCTGATTTTACAGAAGGTATTTCTTCTAAGCAAGAAACCAATTTTTCTAACATCCTAGTACCGATCATTACCATTCCATCTGATAAGTATTCATCACCATTGACCGTTGACAATGAGTTGATTTCCCTCGAACCTCCATTGATAACTCAGAACGAAGTAGACATTAAGCAATTCGACGTTATTGGATTAGAAAAACCGACTCATCGATTTATTTTACCGTCGCTGCCAAAATATAGCACTGACAATCAAAAAGAACTTGAATATCAAAAGGAAGAAGATATTCAAAAATTAAATTGGTTGCAGGAATTTGCTGTTTATAATTTAATTCCTGCCAAACCAAAGCGCCTCAATTGGCAATTATCGTTTGCCCCTACGATGAACTACCGAAAATTAATTGGCAGTAAAAATGCGAACATGCAATCAAGTTCCAGGAACATTCCCATTGCATTAAACATAGAAGGGGACTTAGATAAACTGGTTAATCATAAGCCTGCACTTGGATTTGAGTTAGGATCATATCTGATTTACAGTATCAACCATTATTTTTCCTTGAAAGCAGGATTACAGTTTAATTATTCGAGGTATAATATCCAGGCGTACACTGCAGCGCCAGAGAGGGCCACGATTGCATTGAATAGCATTAATGGGTTAGCATCCCCATCCATAAGTAATTACACACAACTTCGAAATTTTGGCGGGTCTGCAGTACAAGACTTACAAAATCAATATTTCCAATTATCAGTTCCTTTAGGTATTGAATTGAATATTTTAGGTAATAATAAATTGCAGTTAGGAGTCGCTGGTACGGTTCAACCCACCTATCTTTTAAATCGCAACACATACCTGATTTCAAGTGACTATAAAAATTACACTAAGGAACCTTCTTTAGTAAGAAGATGGAATGTAAATACAAGCGTTGAAACTTTTGTATCCTATAAAGCAGCCGGCCTTAAATGGCAGGTCGGACCGCAAGTGAGGTATCAATTACTTTCTAGCTACACTGATAAATACCCGATCAAAGAATATCTGATTGAATATGGTGTTAAGATTGGGGTAACCAAGACTATCCGCTAAGCATCACCGATGCATTAAAAATAGGAAGCTACTGTTCACTCAGTGGCTTTCTATTTTTTTGAGCTTGCCCCAAATACATAATTTTACTGTATGAAGAAATCATTAATTGGATTAGTGTTACTGCTTGCTATAGGATGTAACAATCCCAGTATCCAACCCAGTCCGGAACTAAACACTGATTCTACCCAAATAGTGAAAGCCTATTTTCCTGTTCTTGATTTTATAAAAAGCGAGATTAAATATGTTGACTCTCTTCCCGTAGGAATCTTAAAATATACCAGTGAGAATGGTATTACCGACTCGGTTTATATAAAACTTGAAGAGTTCCACCAGTTAGCACAGGAGTTCCTTCCAGTAGCATTGAACAAAGAAACATTTGAAAAGGAGTTTTCTGAAACTTCATTATTTGATAATACTACCCAATACTCCAGTTTCCTGTACACAACGGTAAATAAAAACCTTTTGGTTAATAGGATTGATGTACTTGTGAAGCCTGAAGATGTGGTTTATAATAAAGTAAAAAGTATTTACATGGAGAAAGTTATAGAAAAGCCAGATACTTCATTTATAAAAAAATTATATTGGAAGGCGGGACATAATTTCCAAATAAATACTGAAATAAGAACTGTAAGCCCTGAAGCAGTTAATAGGCAGGTAAAAGTTGTATGGAATTCGTGGGATTAAGATTATGACGCAAACAGATTTTCAAAATATGGCACCTACTATACCGGTCCAACCCGGTATATATAAGTATTACGATAGTAAGAATGAGCTTCTTTATGTAGGGAAAGCCAAAAATCTTCGTAAGCGTACTAGTTCTTATTTTACAAAAACCTTCACTAATTATAAAACTCATGAGCTGGTTCAGAGAATACACCGGATTGAGTTCACCATTGTACATTCAGAACAAGACGCTTTTTTGCTGGAGAATTCCCTAATCAAACAATTCCAGCCCAGATTTAATATAGATCTGAAAGATGACAAGTCATACCCGTTTATAGTTATAAAGAATGAACCGTTTCCCAGGGTATTTCTCACCCGGCGGAAAATTAAAGATGGTTCACAGTACCTGGGACCCTTTACTTCTGTAAGTAAAGTACGGGAACTCATTAATTTTGTAAAAGCAAACATCCAATTAAGAACCTGTAAGCTTAACCTAACTGAACCAAATATTAAAAAAGGAAAATTCAAAGTTTGCCTTGAATATCATCTTGGGAATTGTAAAGGGCCCTGCGAAGGCTTTCAGACAATTCAGAATTACGATGAAAATCTTCAACAATTAAAAAATATTCTAAAAGGCAATCTTACCCCTGTGATACATCATTTCAAAAATGAAATGAAGGGTTATGCTTCCTCATTAGAATTTGAAAAAGCAGATATTGTAAGAAAGAAAATCCATCATTTAGAAAATTATGAGGCGCGATCTGTGGTAGTTAGCAGACAACTGACTAATGCTGACGTATTTTCTCTTCTAAGGGATGGTAATGAAGCCTATGTTAACTATCTAATGGTGCAAAATGGAACAATTGTTCAAACACATACATCAAAGTTGGAAATACCTCTGGAAGAAACTGATGAAGACATCTTAGCCTTCGCCATTGCCCAGTTGCGATCGTCCTTTAATAGCCTGGCTTCTGAAATTGTTATACCCTTTCCTATAAACTTTCCAGAATCGGGGATAACCCTCACAGTCCCTAAAGGAGGGGATAAAAAAAAATTGCTTGAACTCTCGGAGACGAATGTCAATTACTTTCTTAAGGAGATCAATAAACGAAAGATGTTAAAACTTGAAGGAAAGGATGATCTTGAAAGAAAAAACAATTTAGTCCAACTCCAAAAAGATCTGCAACTACCCGGGATCCCGATTCATATAGAATGTTTCGACAATTCTAATTTTCAGGGAAGCTATCCGGTGTCTGCGATGGTATGTTTTGTGGATGGGATGCCCAGCAAAAAAGATTACAGGCATTATAACGTGAAAACGGTTGAGGGGATCAACGATTTTGCCACAATGAAAGAGGTGGTATATCGCCGTTATAAAAGGCTTACAGAAGAAAAAAAACCCCTGCCTCAGCTAATCATCATTGATGGAGGGAAGGGCCAACTTCATGCTGCCCTTGAGAGTTTACATGAATTGAAACTGATTGGACAGATGACAGTGATAGGCTTAGCCAAAAATGAAGAAGAGATTTTTTTCTCCGGAGACAAAGAATCGGTTCGATTACCATATAACAGTGAAAGCCTAAAACTCATCAGGAGGATAAGAGATGAAGTGCATCGATTTGGTATTACATTTCATCGGGCTAAACGAAGTAAAGGTACTTTTGTAAATGAATTAGAAAACATAAAAGGAATTGGAAAGAATACTGCTGATCAATTATTAATTACATTTAAATCCGTCAGGAATATTAAAAATTTAAGTGAGGAAGAATTAATAAAAGAGGTAGGAAATACAAGGGCAAAACTTATTTGGAATTTTTTCCATCCACTGAAGAATAACGAATCCGAATAAACGCTCTGTGATAAAAAGAAAAGGGGCCAGGATAGAAATCCAGCCCCGTTTTTAAAATCCAATATCCTATGAAAAACCGTTGTAAAAATAGTAAAACCCCGTCACAAAACAATACCCTTTACAGGGTATTTTTGAAAAAAGAAATATAGTTGTTAGATGCAATTTGATTGATACTGAAGCGTTACGGAAATTTTTATAATTTACTGCAAAAAAAAGCATCGTAAATCTACGATGCTTCATTATAAATTAAATTGAATTTAGTAAGACCAGAGATCCTGTTCGTAATTAAAAATTTTGTCTTTAATATTTTCTCCTTCCAGTAAAGCAAGGATTGGATCTTTAACATATAAGCTGATCAAAAGATCATTAGGATTATTGAGAGTTGATTTAATAACCCGGCTTGCGAACATTCTGCTTTCGAATAATTCTTCCCAACTCATTCTTGCGCCATAATTTTTACCATTGTATACTTCATATTTTGCAAGCATAGGTCTGAGATCAGGATAATAAACCCAAAATATGGGAGTCACTGCCCTGAATGAACCATCCGGATTCAAAACAGTTTTTAAAGGTGCAATACCAAGTATCCGGGTGTACATCCTGGAAGATTCCTTGTCGAATACTACGTCCTCCTTGATCCAGTATCTCTCGATCTGATCAGGATTAAACATTTCTGATATAATTGTATCCTTCATTATCCCTTTAGTTCCATTAGGATCCTTTACCCAATCTGGAATTTGTTCCATCTTAGGTTTACCAACCATTTGCTCAGAAATTTTACTGTACGTAATGGGTGTAGTGAAACGATCATCTACGGTTGCATCGAAAGCAACAAGGCTATCATTTTTCAAAGCATTCAATAAGATCATGATGAATCTTTGGTTGCCATAATCGCCATCTACTTTATAAACGAAGGGAAGATTCATTTTCTCTTTTACATCAATCTCTCTCCAAACCCTTTGCATATAAGTGGCATCATCCTCACGAATATGCTCGTATGCCAAAGGAGTTCTTTCTTTTACAAGGTTACGTTCGATTGCATTATCATTACGTAATGCTTTACGTGGTGGATCTATTGCAATATCAATATTCATTGGGACTACAGGAACGGTATCTTTAGCAGCCGTTGTTAAGGCAGTATTGTTACGACCATTATTACTCCTATTAGTAGTCTTTGTGGTGGTGGCTCTTTTGCTTTTAGCACGCACAGGCTTTTTCTGTTGTGCATCTACATTTGTAGTAAGTGCCACCATAACTGCCAACAACAAACTTAATTTCAAGACTCGGTTTCTCATTATTCCCTTTTTATAAATTATTTCAAATTGAATACCATCGGTGCTACCTCTACAGTACGACCATCAGGACCTACAACCCGAACCTGGTCAAGATAGATAGATGTACCTGGTGTAGCTTTACCAACAATATTGGCTGCAGACCCATTCCATCTATTTCCGTCATTGGAAGCTTCCTGATAAACAGGAAAGGCACCGCCACTTGCTCCCAATCTGTAACTAACTATTCTAAACGGAGCATCAAATTCTGAATCTTCTAAACGTGCAATCACTCCACCCTGTGCTTTAAATGTTGCAGCAGAAATAGAACCCCCTCGGCTAGCTCCAACGAATGTAGCTGGCTTGGGTAAATATTTAACCCTGAATTTTACAGGAGTGCTTTTATTCTCAGCCCTTACAGTAATTGTATGTTCACCTGGGTTGGTAGGTTTCGCAATATATCTGCTTCCACCTACTTTTGAAATGGATCCACCAGTAAAAGATGCTGATACTTTTTCGCTTCCCACTCCAGCAGTAATCGTTAAGGGATTCTCTACACCAATATATAGTACGTTCATTTTATCTGCAGACACAGCAATACCTGAAGGAGCACCAACAGTGTATTCAAGAGTTTTAGGAATTGTTTTAGTAATTCCATCCTGGTCCTGATATTTAATTAGAACATTTATAGTATGAGCACCAGTTCCACCAGCGTCAAATTCTGCAGTAGCGAGGCCATCAGCATTTAAGCCAACGGGCCTTCCGTTAATGGTAATCTGAGGTTGTGCAGCAGAACTTGTAGCACCCAAACCGGAGTAAACTGTAACCTTTTCACCTGGCATAAGGTAACTGGAATTTAATCCACCTACGAAGCCATATTTATCAAACCGAACGGCTACTGCATCAACTTTCGCATGACAATAAGATACAATCTGATGCTCAGCACTTTTAACGTCATTCTGGAATTTACTGAGGATTGTAGTTGCCGCAATTGCCGGAGTCATATGAAAGTAGTTCGTAGTCCAGCTAGGATTAGTATTTCCTGTTTGTGACTTTGGAACAGTCAGGTCAATAGGCAGTTTATTGGCGAATTCTTTACCAATTTCTGGGTCAATGGAAAGAAGATCCTTTTTAAGGGATTCAAGCTTTTTTCTCAACTCGTCACCTTTGCCTTGTTTATCCATCAATCTGGTTGAGGCGTCGAGGTTATCTGTCCAGCTAGTACTATCGCCTTTGGGATCGTGACCCGCTTCCTTCATCAGGCTTAGCTTTAATTGGTTGATATACTCATAAACATCATTTGACATTTTTTGCGCCTTAATAGCTTTTGGCATCCAGATCTTAGCTTTATCAGCCGTCTTTGCATCGGCAAGCTTTGTTGCAAATGAGGAATATATATTATTGTTATTAGCAGTCAAAACGCCATTGGCGTTGTTGATACTGCCATTTACTGTCTTAAAGGCATTCAGAATCTCTGCTGATACATTCATTGCCAGCATTGCTGTAAGCACCAGATACATCATATTGATCATCTTCTGCCTGGGTTCTTTCGGTAATGACATGGAATTATTGGGTTAATACTTTTAAACAATTGTTTTTCATCTTATGAATAACATGTACAGGATACGATCAGGCCAATTAACGGCCTTGCATAGCACTTAACATATTACCGTAAATAGTATTCAGGTTGCTTAAGTTGCCTGCAAGTTTTGCAATCTGCTCGTGAGCACGTTTAGCATCATCTACACTGCCTTGCATTGTTTGCGAAGCTGTAACCAGGTTACCATAAAAATTATTCATCGCTTTTAAATGATTATTGGTATCCTGTAATTCCAATTCGTATATAGCATTTAATGAACCAAGATTTTTTGTAAGAACCTGCACCTGCTCATGGAACTTTTTAGTACCATCAGCAGCAGTATTGAAATGGCCCATAGTAGCAGTAGCTCCCTGGTAGGCAACTTTCATAGCATCCATGGCAGAAGTAGCTTCTTTAGTTTTTGCTGAATAATCAGAAGTTGATTTAACCACATCTGAAACGTCTGCAATTTTATCAACAGAAGTTCCAAGCTTTTTAAATCCGTCGCTTAAGCGTGTCAGGTTAGCTGGAGTAATGTCTGCTTCCTGAAGCATCTTATCCATTTTAACCAGAGCTGGATTCGAAGAATTAGCATTTCCTGCTAATTTAGGAAGAGCCTCAGCAATAGCATGCATTTCAGATCCTGGAGGCGGTAAGAAAGCATACACAACAAATATTACAGCCTCAGTGATTAATCCTGCAGTAAGGAAGAAATCAGCTAATGGTTGATGGGTAATTTTTTGCCAGGCGCCAAATATTACAATTGCGGCTCCCATACAAACAATAACGTTTACCAGTCTTTCGGTAGATTTAGAAACTCCAGCCATGATTAATAGATTTTAATGGTTTTGAAACGGATTAAGGGTTGAAAATAAAATGTTATTTTGATTTTTTTAACGAATCAAATTAATAACGGAAATATCAAATTAAAATTACTTGATAACAGAAATTTAACGCTTGGCCGTAGCAGGTAAATCGATTACTGTACGGAATCCAATATATGATTTGGTAGTATCCTGGTACTCATAATTACGAGTACTTGTCTGAAGGTAATAACCTACATCTTTCCAACTACCACCACGAATAACTTTACGTTTCATCCGCGGAGGATCAGAATCTTTAGCATTGAACCTGATATCAGGATTCATATCATGTTGAAAGTTGTAAGCTCCTTCGTAGTATAAAGATGATGTCCACTCAGCGACATTACCAGCCATACAATACAGACCAAAATCATTAGGCCAATAGGCATCAGCACGTACGGTATAAAAACCGCCATCCTCAGGATAATTTCCACGTCCTGGTTTAAAATTGGCAAGTAAACAACCTTTTCTGTTCCTTAAGTAATAGTTACCCCAAGGGAACATAGATTGTGAGCGGCCGCCACGTGAAGCATATTCCCACTCAGCCTCTGTAGGTAAACGGAAGTCTGACTCTGTAGTTTTTTTCTTGGATTCAAGATTCGAATTAAGAAGGTGTGTTCTCCACTCTGCAAAAGCCGATGCTTGTTTCCAACTTACACCTACTACAGGATAATTCCCAAAAGCAGGATGAGCAAAATATCTTTTAGAAGCGGGTTCGTTATAAGAATAGCTGAAATCACGGATCCACGCAAGAGTATCAGGATAAATCAAAACATCCTTCTTTATAATAAACTGTGATCTTGCCTTGCTGGCATTTTCTCTTTTAGCAGCATCTTTAAGATCGAATATTTCAGAATGATAAATCAACTTTGAGGGATCGATGTCTTTTTTACCAAAGACCCTGTTTTCTGGTGAAAGGATCATTTGATCGATCTTTTCAACAGTAGATTTATCACCCCATTTGATTGTTTGTGCCTTTTTCCAATCAATCGAAAATTGACCATCAACCTCTTTGCCATATTGCATAAGTGTAGCGGCAATAGAGTCGCGTACCCAATTTACAAACTGGCGGTACTGGTTATTGGTAATTTCGGTTGCATCCATCCAGAACCCATTAATGGAGATCTGTTTGTTACGTGCATTGTACGCAAAATTAACATCCTCATCACTGGGACCCATGTGAAAGGTTCCGGGTGGGATGTAAACCATTCCCTTAGGTTTGGTTAAATTGTATTTGCCTCCGGGAGCTACACCGTGTAGCTGACCATCGTTAGGCAAACCTTTTGCGGATTTTTTTCCGATTTTGCCGCATCCCACTGTAAATAATATTACAGTGATGATTACTAAAGCGGATAGGTTTTTCATTTTCATAATTATTATTAAGGGTATTGGGCTAAAATTTTTTACCGTCTTCATCACAATTTTAGAGTTTATTTTTGATAACTGCAATACATGACACCTGCAAAGTTGTAAACGACACTGGAAATTATAATATTGTCTTAAAGGTTTATTAAAGTTTTACACAATGGACCCTTCTATTTTATAACCGCATTAGATTCAGTTACAAGTGATTACTTTATATATTGCTTTAAAAGTATATTAACGGTTTTTCTGAAATTTTCTTGCCTGCATATAAAGGAAAATATTTTGTCTCCAGGGTAGAAGATCGACTATTACGGAAGGAAATGAAAATACGTAAAAAATCATTACGAAGTTTTTAAGCCTCATAGTTATAACTATATAATATAATACGACAAGTCTAAGTAGGTAGTTGGTTAGATTAAAATTAAAACTTCGTCCTTTTACAAGGCAGGGTATCAACCAAGCATTCTAACATTAATATAATTATTAAGAATCCACCTATATAATATAAAATCCATGCCATAACTATTATCACAAAGAAAAAGTAACTATACTCAATTTCACTCACTCATCGTTGAGTACTGGTAGAAATAATAGGGTGCCTTGTACGCCAAGCTCCCAGTATCTACCCTGTAAAGAAGATCCAGTCTGTTTTATTCGTATGTGTCAGAAGGTGAAAAAGTTATTCGGTACCGTCTTGAAGCGCTCATAAATGAAGGCGGGCGATGAATGCAGAGAAGAACCAGAGATTATTTTTTCTTAATTACTGTGGATAAGTACTGCTCTAAAGCCGCAACCATTGAAGGCATTTTTGGCTGGGGAGCAATAATATGTAAGGTAAGGCCTGCTAACTCAACAGCCTTAGAAGTATTATTCCCAAAAGCACCGATACGTGTACCATTTTGATTGAACCCAGGAAAATTATCGAAAAGACTTTTTACTCCGCTTGGGGTAAAAAAGCAAATAATATCATAGCTGTTTTGACTGATCACTTCCTTCACATCATTACTTATAGTACGATACATAAATGGAGTTGCAAAGCCGCAATTATGGGTTTTTAACCAATTGACAATTTCGTTATCCTGTTGGTTTTCAGAGCATGGATAAAGAAATTTCTCATTTTCCTTATGCTTATTGATAACGTCGAACATGCTTTTATTGGTGCCATCTACCCCGTAAAACACTTTTCTTTTTCGGTATAGAATAAATTTTTGAAGATATAAAGCAACCGCTTCAGTGATACAAAAATACTTAGTATCCTGGGCGATCACGACTTTCATTTCATCGCACATACGGAAAAAATGATCAATGGCGTTACGGCTCGTAAATATTACAGCGGTGTAATTACTGATCTCAATTTTTTGCTTCCGGAATTCTTTTGCTGGGATGCCCTCCAGACGAATGAAAGGATGGAAATCCAAATCTACATTGTACTTTTTTGCAAGTTCAAAGTATGGTGATTTGTCTGTTTCCGGTTTGGGCTGAGTGATTAAGATTTTCTTAATCGTTGATAGGCTGATATTTGTATGAACCCCGTTTTTAACCATATTGTTCGTATGGAATTGCAAATTTAATTACTTCTTTCCGCAGATGCCAATAACACCTTGTAAATCAACAAAAGGGGTGCTATTTCAAAGGCGCAAAGGTAAAGAAAAAAATGAAACCGAGTTACTTTTATTTCACTACTAATGGGTCGGAAAGAGTTTAAAAATCGATAAACCAACAGTAAAACCAACATTATATATGATAATAATATAAGAACCGGTAAAAAGTAAATATTGGCGAAAGACATTAATATCACAAAAGGCAATAAAAATATCCCAATCATCTTATTAACAAGGAAGACGATAAATATGTAAGTATCTGTTGCACTACTGATATTAAAGATCCATCCGGTGAATTTTAATATCATATACTTTCCCGAATAAATGGCAGAAACAAAAGTTATCGCGTACAATAAAGTAATCCATAAACTCCCAAAGAAAGTAATATTATAATATTTTGAAAGTAGAGAAAGATATAACCCGGATGAAATAACAAATAAAATATTTAATAGTAAAGAAGGTAAAGGGGTTTGTAACAATTGTTCGCGGATCTGTTGTTGGCGCATGGATACCCTGAAAAAGAGCGTAGTCAAATTATCCAGGTATTTACCAAAAAATAGCCTGACACTTGCAAAATAAAATAACAACCCCACGAGGAAATAAAATAAAGCTTCGGTATGATCTTGATTTCTAACATAAATATTCGACATTGAAGGTTTCTCATAGAATGGAAGCAATGGATGTTGTCGAAGAACACTTTGAAATTCCATTATCCTTTGCCTGATTTTCCTATCTGCCGCTTGTTTTGCGAGGGAGTCTGCGAGAAAGAAGGCGTTTGAATCAATCTTATCAGTCTGATTTAATGAATCTCTTAGTATATGCCTGGGAATTGAAACTTTTTTTTGTACCAGCGAATCAGGAACTATTTGCTGCCTTGAAGGAAGAGAAATAGAAAAACAATAAATAAAGACTATAAAAATTTTATTCACTATATCTATTTATTGGTACAAAAGTATTGCAGCGTCCGCATTACAGAAAATTGCCGTTTACAAATTCTAAAAGTAGTTGACATAACCAATATGAATTTTTGACTGACGCAAATTAAATTTGGTATCATTTCTTTTGCCCATCGCATACGATATATTAAAAATGCCTGCTTTTGTTTCAAAAGCCATTCCAAGCCCGGCTCCAATAAAGGTATTAGAGGTATTCCTCGATGAGGCTGCATTTCTTGCCCACCCCAGGTCCAAAAAAGTAAACAAAAAAGAGTTCTGTCCTAACAGATAACGGTACTCTACAGTTCCAACTCCATACTCTGAGGCAAAGATGCTTTCTTCATCAAAACCTCTTAATAATTTGTACCCTCCTATCTGAAATAATTCATTCCGGAAAATATTCGGGCTTTGAAACCATCCACCTACCAATGCTGTTTTCAATGTTGAGGTAGTGTTCAGCCTGAAATAATGAGCGCCTGCAAGTTTTATTCGGAATTGATACGATTTTAATTGTATGGTGTCGTACAACGAATTAAAATTATACGAAGGATCAAACGAATCGTGAAGTTGAACTATTATATTATTCTTTTTAATTTTCTTTATCCCAACCGAGGCATTTATATTAAAATCATTTCCAGTTCTAGGATTCAGGCGATAGTCAGTTGTAAACCATTCCAGATTGATTCCAATATTTGCAGACCTAAGATCAGCCGACTGGGGAAGGCGCCGGCTATTTTTCACCAGAAAGGTATCTACTGTTAATACATTAGTACTAAAATTTTGCAGAAAAACGCTGGTTATATAATTCGATGATACTGCATACTGAACTCCAATTAAAAAATTTATATTAATATAAGATGAATCCTTTTTAAAAAGATCAAAATTAAAATCGACTCCAAATGGTGAATTGAACAAATAGGGCTGCTGAAAGAGAATGTTCAATCTTGGCGATTTTACCTGTATTTGTTGCCAATTTAGCCCAATGGACTCGCCACCCCCCAATGCATTTTTCAAATTAATATTGGCCTCACCGGTAACTAATAACTTATTATTACTTACTTGTTGATTAGAAGGCAAAAATCCGACTAATAAATTTACCTGACTGCTTTTTTTAGGAATCAGATACAGATTCAAAACTGATCCAGTACCCAGTAGCGTTAGATTCCATTGCTGCTGTTCAATTAAGAAAGGCAGGTCCGTGATTTTCTTACTAATTGACTCTAACTTTTCTTTTTTATAAATACTGTTGTTAAGAATATTCAAATGACGTTGCAAAAAATTTGAGGAAATCCGGGCAGTGCCGAAATTTCTAATGCTATCTATTTTGTAAAGAGGCCCTTTTTCAACCCTTAATATTCCATACAGATTTTCATTGGTCAATAGTACACTATCCAGATCAATACGGGCAAACGGATAGCCAGTATTTTCCAGGTAATCCAGTATCCTTAATTTAAAGGATTCGAATTGTCTGAAATTCATCGTTTGAGTTCCTGATTTTTTTTTACTCCAACCAATTCCATCCAGGATCTTCTGTTCTACTGAATCCATCTTTATTTGTGCTCCACGAAAAGGATCTCCAACATATAAGTGAATCATTGCAACCATAGAATCATTTTGTACACTATCTATGGAAGCATTGGGGTAACCTTTTGCTTTTAAGAGGTTGGGTAACTTATTTATATATTCGAGGCATTGAGGACGAGTTTTAAAATTCTGCTGTAAAAAAAGCTTGGATTGAATAAAAGCGCTGTCTTTATCAACTCCTATAATCACCAATTTATACTGGCTATAGGTATAAAACGGAATTATACATACCAGGAACAACAAAACCACCAGTGGTCTCTTATAATATACCTCTACCTTTGTCATGTTGATTCTCCGACAATTCACATGTAATATTCGATAAATTTCAGGAATACGAATGGCAGGCATTTATGTACATATCCCTTTTTGTAAACAGGCATGCCACTATTGCAATTTCCATTTTTCAACTTCTATGAAGCTTAAGAACGGGTTTTTACAAGCTTTATTGAACGAGATAGTGCTGCAAAATCATTTTCTAAAGGATGAGGTTGTAGAAACCATCTATTTTGGAGGCGGCACCCCTTCCCTGTTATCAGGGGAGGAACTTTCCCTGGTCCTTAATTCGATAAAAAGTAATTATTTAGTGGATTTGAATGCCGAAATCACACTTGAAGTGAATCCTGATGATATTACAGTTGAGAAGTTGACGGATTGGAGGAACACCCAATTCAACCGCTTAAGCATTGGTATACAGTCTTTTTTTGATGCAGACCTAAAATGGATGAACCGGGCCCATTCTGCTTTGCAAGCAGAACAAAGTATAATACAGGCAAAACACGCAGGGTTTGAAAATATTACAATAGACCTCATATTTGGTTCACCCGGCTTATCTGACGCAAATTGGTTCTTAAATGTTCAAAAAGCTATTTCACTAAACATTCCACATCTATCTTGTTATGCCCTTACTGTTGAACCCGAAACTCCGCTGGCGAATATGATCCATAAAAAAACTAGTGTTGGAACCAGCAGTGAAGATCAGGCAAGGCAATTTTTGTTATTGATGAAATGGTTACATGAAGCCGGTTACGATCATTATGAAATCTCTAACTTCTCGCTCCCAGGGCACCGAAGCCAACATAATAGTTCATATTGGGAAGGGAAAAACTATCTTGGATTAGGGCCATCCGCCCATTCCTTTAACGGGGCCTCGCGACAATGGAATGTTTCCAATAATGCTCTCTACATACAATCCCTTCAAAAACACATCATACCTTTTGAAATTGAAGTATTAACGCCAGTGCAACGACTCAATGAGTGGATAATGACTTCCTTACGAACGAAACAGGGATTACCACTGAACCGTACCGGAACTTTTATAAATAATACTATCATTGAGCGATTAAAGACAAAGAGCCTCAAATACCAACAGCAATTGCTAGTAATTGAGAAATTAAATACCCTGACTTTAACTGACCAGGGAAAGCTTTTTGCAGACGGAATTGCAGCAGACTTATTCTTTGAAGAAAAAGAGATCAGGGATGATGCTTTTGCTCCCTGTTCCTGATAAATTTAATCCCTTCAATAATGGAAAGAATACAAACCATAATTAGGATTGCCAAACCGCTATATGGAAAAAAGGAGACAGGCATCTTTAAGTTACTTTATCCTTAGACGAGCAAATCCTCAATTTGGTTAAATCCTTCCCTTGGTTTAACATTTTGCCAGAGTATTCCGTATAAAATCTCACATATAGGCATATCAGCGCCGATGCTTCTATTTATTATATAAATACACTTACACGCATTATATCCTTCAGCCACCATACTCATTTCAAGCTGTGCAGTTCTTACTGAATAACCCTTGCCAATCATGTTTCCAAATGTTCGATTGCGGCTATATAAAGAATAACATGTTACCAGTAAATCACCGAGGTAAACAGAAGCCGCGTAATTTGGTTTCTTTTTATGGGTTTGCAGATCTGCTTGTTGGTGAATGCCTACTTCAATACGTTCGATACCTACCTTCCTTAAAAAACAAGCCATTTCATCTGCACAATTTGCTATTAAAACACTCAAAAAATTATCTCCATACTCCAGACCGTGGGCGATCCCTGCGCCTACAGCATAAATATTTTTCAAAATTGCTGCATACTGAACTCCAATAACATCCGTATTCACTATGGTATTTAAATACTCTGTAGCAAAAGATGTCGCTAGCAATTGGGTTTGAGCGAAATTTATACCTGAGAAAGTTAGGTATGATAACTTTTCAGATGCTACTTCTTCAGCATGGCAGGGACCCATTATAGTAAAATAATTTTCTAATCCAACATTGAACTGATTTGCAAGAAATTCGTTTAATAACAAATTGTTTTGAGGTAAAATGCCCTTTATTGCAGAAATAATTATTTTTCCTGCAAATGCTTTGTCATTTAATTCTGATAATGTATCAATAATAAATGCAGACGGTACTGCAATCACTATACAATCACTCTCCTGAACAACCTCATTGATATTAGTACTTAAATAGAGTAATGATGTATCAAAATAAACCGAGCTTAAATAGTGGGGATGATGGTGCCGGTGATGAAGATGCCTGATCGTTTCTTCAGAACGAAACAACCAGGAAATAGGATGTTTATTTTCTGTAAGTATTTTAGCTAACGCAGTTGCCCAACTACCACTACCAATAAGTCCAAATCGCATAGACGCCAAAATTTGTTTTAAATGACAGAATGCAAACATGAAGATACCATGTCTCATGTATCATTAACAAATTACATTAATGGTGCTATTTCTTGGTTTCGAATAATTTTTCTTTAGATACAACCTGCACTTTCATCCCATCTTTCAATGTTTTACTAATTACATTATAGGGTGCAGTGATAACCTGATTACCTTCTTGTAATCCTTGTAGAACTTCAATGTAGCTTATGTCCTGGATGTCGGTTTTTACTTTAACACGTTTAACTTTTCCATCGGGTTGTAACACAAACACCACCTCGTCGAGATCAGTACTTAAGCCGGTTTTTTCCGTTTCCTGAAGTCCTTCATCGGGTTTTTTATCTTCCATTTTTTCCTTAGCCAGATTATCCGTTCCTTTTTCCCGAGTAGTTACTGCATTAATAGAAACGGCTATGACATTGGTTTTGGTTTTAGTAAAAATATCAGCACTGGCAGTCATCCCGGGACGAAAGGGAAAATTTTTTGGCCTGGAAGGATCAATAAGATCCCTGTAAGATTCAGGTAACAATCTAATATATACCTTATAGTTTGTAACGTCATTGGTTGCTACCTGCTGACTGCTGCTGCCACTGCTACTGGCTATCTGGGTAATGATCCCTTTGAATTTCCTGTTATTATAAGCATCTACTTCTATTAATGCGGAATCACCCAAATGCACTTTCGGAATATCATTCTCCCCTACATCAACACGCACTTCAATTTTACTCATATCTGCGATCCGCATCATTTCTGTTCCAGCCATCATGGAATTGCCAACGACACGCTCCCCTTTTTTTACATTTAATAAAGATACCACCCCATTCATTGGAGCGATTACCACTGTTCTACTAAGATCTTTATTAGCACGCAACAGGCTTGATTGCGCACTTTGAACTCCAGCCTGCCCGCTACGAATACCCTGTATGGCAGCATTAAAGTTAGACTTGGCAGCCTGTAGTGCATTTTCAGCCTGTTCAAACTCGGCGGCAGAAATAACCTTATCATTTAGTAATTGCTTCTGACGATTATAAGTACGTTCAGCAAGGGTCATGGCTGATTTCAAACTCTCTAATTGTGCCCTGTTGTTCTCGACCGATGCCTGTTGCTGATTGACTATCGCCGAAGCCTGATCACGTTGAGTAGTGTAAATATCACCATATATCCTTGCTAATATTTTCCCTTTGGTAACACTATCACCTTCCAGTACCATTAACTCAACAATTTCGCCGGAAACATCCGGGCTGACCTTCACTTCTATCTCAGGGTAAACTTTACCACTTGCATTTACGGTTTCGCTAATTGTCCGACGAGCAACTTTTTCAATAGCTACCTTAACGCCTTCCTCCTTACCAATAACACCGGAGCTTTTCAAAACCATTAATAAAATGATTATGGCTACTAAAATGCCAATTATCCAGAAAATCTTTTTTTTCATAAATGGTTTATTATCGTTTTGAAGGTTGATGAATTTGAGGTATTAATCTATTGTAGTTTCAATCCCTGTCCTTTATAAAATTCCAGTACTTTCAGTTTAAAGACATAATCGAATTGAGCCGAGATCACATCGATCCTGGCTCTAAATAAATTATTCTGATTAGTGATCAGGTCAATGGTATTCAATAGCCCGATGTCATAGCGCTTTTGGGCAAAATCATTTGCCTTCTGTGCCGTTTCAACTGATTTTTTACTTGCATTTAATTTTTGAAAAGCGGTAATGGCATCAGTATACGCAGTAAAAATGTTTTGTTTCAGAGTTAAATTATCCTGATCACGCTGTAATTCATAAGAGCTTACATTTAATTTTGCTCTTTTATAACTTGTACGTGCCAGTAAACCGTTAAATAAGGGAACAGAAATATTGAGACCGATTCCATTACTAAAATTATCGTTGATTTGTGTTCCAAACGGGGAAGCATAAAACCTGTACCGGGGAACGATATTCGGCGCCAAAACCGTATCTCCACTCGCTTTCACTACTCCGATTGGATTAAACCCGTTAATAGATGAGCCTATCAACTGCGGGTTACTTTTCAGATTAGAATAATTCGTACCCAGGCTGGCATTTAAAGAAAGGGAAGGATACATAGCCCCTCTTGCTGCCTCAACATATTTTTGAGCAGACTTAAGTCGCAGGCTATTCACTTTTTGCTGAGGTAAATTTATCAACGCTAATTGGTAAACGTTTTCAGGTTGCAATTCCGAAATGGGTTCAACCGGAATTCTTTCAGCCGCAGGAGTTTCAATTTCAAAAGGCGCTCCGGGATCAACATTTAATAGTGCTTTCAGTAACAATATGGATTGCGTTACATTTGCCTGAGCGGTAATGAACGCCGAACTATCCCGGGCTAATTGAGCTTCTAACTCAGCGGCATTCAATTCAGGAATGCTACCTGCATCTACTAATTTGCGGGTGTTAAACAATTGTGCAGATGTTTGTTTGACTTGTATGTTTACTACATTAACCTGCTCTATAGCTAGTAATACCTGCAGATAACCGGCTGCTACGTTTAAAGCAATATCATTTTTTATTTTTTCAACCGAGGCTTTTGCAGCTTCCGCTTCATATCTGTTTCCTTCAATTGTATTTTTCTTACTAAAAAAATTGAATAGGTCCACCCCTGTTTGAAAATTAATACCCGTATAGAAAATACTTTCAGTGGTAAATTGATTGGTTGTCCGGTCAATGGATCGTCCTGTATTTAATCCAAAGGAGGTTCCAACATTCGCTGATGGATACCGGCCAAATTGACTTTGATAATGAACCAGCGCTGCAAGTCTTGCCTGAATATCCTGTTGCTTTACTGAAATATTGTTTTCTAATGCATACTCCACGCTTCGCTTCAGGTCCCATTTGTCCTGGGCCGATGAAATGATGCATGATAAACAAAAAATATGGGTTAGAATTTTTCTCTTGCTCATACAACAAAAATAATAGGGATTCAGGGTGAGTTCTTTAAATTTTGATAAACGGTGTTTACTACCCCAGGCAATTTACACTACAGTAGCCAATACAATCAAGTAAAGCAACGTTAAATTCGGGTACTTACACCTTGGCTAATGCCTGGTCAATATCAGCAATAAGGTAATCAGCATCTTCCAAACCAATATAAAAACGGATCATCCGATGCTCTTGATTCCCCGCATTGAAATCGGAAGGTTGAACGGATGCACATTTTGGTATGACGAGGCTTTCATGGCCTCCCCAGCTAACAGCCATTAGTATGTGTCGCAATGATTCGCAAAATGTAACAATCTGTAACATTGTCTCTGCCTTTATTACGATTGTAAGAAGTCCACACCCCCCCTTCATTTGTTGTTTTGCCAGTTCAAATTGTTTAAAGGATTCATCAAAAGGAAAGAGGACCTGTTCAACTTTAGAATGTTGTTTCAGGTATTCAACAATTTTTGAGGATGTTTCTGAAATTCGTTGTAACCGAATAGGCAAGGTTCTCAGTCCCCGGATTAAGAGCCATGCATTGAATGGAGAAATACCATTACCCATGTTCAATAACTCGCTATTAAAAATTCTTTTCATCATTTGATGGGACCCTGTTAAAACACCTGCTACTAAATCACTGTGACCACCCAGGTATTTGGTGGCTGATTGAAGACAAATGTCTATTCCAAAGTCGATTGGTTTTTGGAAAATGGGGGTGCAGTAACTATTATCGCAAATCGTAATAATATTTTCTGCCCGTGCTAATTCTGCTACTGCCGCCAGATCCTGCAATGCATAATCCCAGGAATTTGGGGATTCGAGGTAAATGAGTTTGGTATTAGGAAGAATACTTCGTTCAAAATTTTCAATGTGCGTTCCATCAATGTAGGTGGTAGTTACACCAAACCGGGGTAATATATTATCGAACATTCTTTGAGCCCAGGTGTAAGGTTTTTTTACAGCAACAATATGGTCGCCCGATTTTACCTGTGCCAATACTGACGCGAAAATGGCCGACGCACCACTATTAAGAACCAGGCAGTCTTCTGCACCATCTAAGGCTGCCAGTTTTTTTCTAAGTATATCTATAGTTGGATTTAACCCACGGGAATATAAGTAGCCGGCATATTCGTCTTCAAAAGCTTTTCGTAAATCATCAATTTTTTTAAAAGCAAAGTTGCTGGTTTGTATTATTGGAGGAGCGATGGCGTTAAAATAGTTTTCTCTATCCTCACCCAATTCGTTAAGAATATAGGAAATATGTCCCCCTGTGTTCGGTGAGTCAAAATTAATTGGATCGCTAGAATTCTGTGAAAGATTGACAGACATAATTATCTATTTTATTCATTTAATGAGGTACTACAATGAAGATTGACGAAGGATGTATGAGAACTATACATTACCCTTCACCCCATTACGATTAAAGCCTTTTAATATAAAATACAATCCAAAGAAAAGTAGAAACACTGTGAGGCTTACCCATGCTGCTTTTGGGGTATTAATAGCAATGCTGGTACCTACAAATAAATAGGTGCCTATAAATATTAAAGGCATTAATGGAAACCATTTCATTGAATAAATCTTACTACGATCTAAATGCCGGGTTCGTTTTCTAATAATAAAAATCGTAGCTGCAGAGAATGCCATACCGATACTGTCGAGAAAAATAGTATAATTCAGAATTACATCAAAGGTTTTGGCATAGAACAACGTGATAATACATAAAGCTGCGAATGTACTCAGCGAGGTAACCATCACCCGGGTTTTTGGATTTATTTTTTTAAAGATCGGGGGCAATACTCCTTCCTCGCTCATGGCAAACATTACACGAGGATTGCTCATGAGTAAAACATTTACATACGCCAATACAGAAAGGAATAATAATATTGATAAGATGGTAAAACCCTGCCCTCCAAAAATTTTACCTGCCAGGATTGCGGCTATGGATTCCGCCTCCCTTAGATTACCAAAACCGATCACTTTGTAATACGCATAATTTATGGTTAGATACAAAAGCATGATAATAGCTATCCCATAAAAAATACCCCGAGGCATCACTTTAGGCGCATTATTCACTTCACCGCCAAAATTTATCGTTTGCTGATAACCTCCGTAGGTAAAACTTACTGCTACCAAACACGCTCCAAAAGCTTTTAAATAAGTGGACCAGGATGTGCCCCCTTCACCGGGGACAGTGGTTGTAAAAGTATCTGCATACTCACCCGTAAATAGGGAACTGATCAACAGAACAACCAATCCAATTTTTATAATGGTAAGTACATTCTGTGTTTTTGAACTCATTTTTAATCCCATTAAATTTACCCCATAGAAAACGAGAATAGCAATAGTAGAGATGGTTAGTTTTATGGTCTGGGTATTACTATTTCCTTTGAATAAAATATTGGTAAGATACTCTGCACCTATCAAGGCAACGCCGGCTAAAGAGGCAGCATTGGATACAAGGATTATACAATTTATTGCAAATGCAATCGATGGATGATAACAATAAGAAAATATTTTATAATACCCCCCGGTTACAGGATAACGGGAACCAATTTCGGCATATGTTAACGCGCCACACAAGGCCACCAGCCCGCCAACGATCCATGCGATAAAGAACATATCAGCCGATGTTGCCTCTTTAGCAACATTTACTGGCGTGGCGAAAATGCCCATTCCGATAACCAGACTCACTACAATCATTGTAATATCGAACAGATTCAGTTTGCCTGATTTCATAAATGAAAGATAAATAATATTTGGGTTTACATTTGCGCTAGCAATTTCCTTTCTATGAAACAATATGTTGTTATTTCTTTGATGTGTTTCTTTCTGAATCAGGTATCTGCTCAAAGCATTGATGCAGATTCTTCAATGAACCTTGAGACTGTGATTGTAAAAGGGTATGAACAAAACCGTAAACTTCTTGATGTTTCGGCGCCCATCAGCTACATCAGCAAAACCCAGTTGGAAAGGTTTAATAATACAGGCATTCTCCCGGCTATAAACACCGTTGCAGGCGTTCGTATGGAAGAACGTTCGCCGGGAAGCTATCGGCTCAATATTCGGGGAAGTTCATTGCGTTCGCCCTTTGGCGTTCGGAATGTAAAAGTATACTGGAATAATATTCCTTTTACCGATGGAGGTGGCAATACTTATTTAAACCAGCTTAGTTTTTACACTATTAATTCCCTTGAAATTATTAAAGGACCTGCAAGTAGTTTATATGGTGCTGGCACGGGCGGTGCCCTTTTAATTAAAAGTTTGCCAATAACATTTAAACAAGGTGTTGTGGTCAACTATTCAGCGAGCAGCTATAACCAGCATACCATAAATACCTCTCTCCAATGGGGCAGCGATAATTTTCAAAATAGCATCAGTTATACGCATCAGGAAAGCGATGGTTATCGTGAACAAAGTTCTATGGAACGGGACGTATTAACCTATGAATCAAAAATAAAAGCCACTGAAAAAGATCAGATGAATATTTTCTTTCTTTACGGCGATCTTGAATACCAAACTCCAGGGGGTTTAACTAAAACACAATACGAATTGAATCCTAAAGCTGCCCGCCCTCCTGCAGGCATTTTTCCTGGTGCGGTTCAAGCAAAGGCGGCCATTTATCAAAAAACCTTTTTAGCTGGATTCAGCAATCAATACCATTTCAGCAGTCGTTTCGAAAACACGACTTCATTATATGGAGCATTCTCACAAATTAAAAATCCTGCAATCAGAAATTATGAAAAAAGAAATGAACCACATTTCGGTGGAAGATCTGTTTTTTCGTATCATGCTGATATACGTGATTCAAAAATAAATTTTGTACTTGGTGGTGAATGGCAAAAGGGTTTCTCAAATATCAAAGTGTACCGAAATAAACAAGGCATATCTGATTCTTTGCAAACGGATGATGAAATCAATAATCTACAGTATTTTATTTTCCTGCAAACGGAGTTGGAGCTCAAGAAGGGATGGATTTTTACAGGGGGTGCCAGCCTCAACAAATCTATCATTGAGTTAAGCCGCGTTTCTACTGTGCCACCTCTTTTGCAAAAAAGAACATACAGCAATGAAATCGCACCCAGGTTCAGTATACTGAAAAAAATAACTTCTGATATTGCCGCATATACCAGTATTTCCAAAGGATTTTCCCCACCCACCCTGGCAGAACTACTTCCTTCTACCAGCATTATTAATACCACCCTTGAAGCAGAAACCGGGATCAATTATGAATTAGGAGTGAGGGGTTCATTTTTACAGAATAAATTTTTCATTGACCTCAATGCTTTTATTTTCAGGTTAAAAAATACTTTAGCTCAACGTCGGGATGCAAGCGGCGCTGATTATTTTGAAAACGCAGGATCCACCCGGCAGAGGGGTATTGAAACTAATATTACCTGGCAACCAATCAAACAAAAAAATACATTGGTTAGTGATCTCAGACTTTTTGTAACCCATACCTGGCACCACTTTATTTATAAAGATTACAAGCAGGTCAATACAGATCTTTCCGGTAAAAAATTACCGAGTGTTGCCCCCCATGTAATTGCGAGTGGATTGGACATTACTACAAAAACAGGAATTTATACCAATATCAATTATTATTACAGTGATGCCATTCCATTAAATGATGCAAACACAGATCTTGCTACTTCTTTTCATTTACTTGGCATAAGAACAGGTATTAGGAGAACATTCGGTGATGCATTCCGCCTGGATATATTCGGAACTATTGATAATATTTTTAATACAACATACAGCCTGGGAAATGATATCAATGCCGCCGGCGGCCGCTATTACAATGCAGCACCCGGCATCAATTACACTGGTGGAGTAAGTTTAAGATACAATTGGTGAGTGTGAATATAAATTTCACAGCATATCATTATAGAATCTATCTCCAGTATCCTGCCTCCACTATCAGTATGTGTATTCATTTTGAATCTTCAAATCCCCGTCTGTGTACAAATTGTTTTTGTTATTCATTTGCTCATCTCCTACTTTTGGACTGTAATTGGTTCCCGCATTGCGGGATTAAAAGGGAAGTCCGGTGTAAGTCCGGTGCTATCCCCGTAGCTGTAAGCTCCGTGAATGATAAGTGATGAGTTGTGAGTATTTCTAATAACTCTCACTTACTGTTTACAGTTCAATCTACATACCACTGTCGAAATTTATCAACGATGGGAAGGTGTTGAACTGCAGAGTAAGCCAGAAGACCTGCCCATTACAAAAACATCAATCGAGCTTTCGGGTGAAAGGCCGGGATGAAACAGTCTGCTGCAGAAGACATTTCATTTCAAATTATCATTTTATTTCCGAAGGCTCATAGTTATATCACTATTCACTCTTAACGAGGGAATTCAACATTTAAAACTATGAGCAAAAAAAATTATGCATTATTACTAACGGTCTTTATTATGGGCGCATCCTATGCGCAGGATACTACTACATTTTCATCCCTTGATGAAGTCGTTTTTTCAGCAAACAAGTATCCAAACAAAACAACTTTAACTGGTAAAGTTCTGAGCGTGGTTACCCGCGAACAACTAGAACACTCGGGCGGAAAAAGCCTTTCACAAATATTAAATGAGCAGGTCGGTCTTTACCTGAACGGAGCCAATAGTAATCCGGGTAAAGATAAAACCGTTTTCCTTCGAGGTGCTAAAGGAGATCACACCTTAATAACGATCGACGGAGTACCATTATATGATGCTACCGGAATTGGAAGCAATTTCGATATACGACTGATCCCTGTTGATAATATTGAAAGAATAGAAATCTTAAAAGGGAGTCAATCTACCTTGTATGGAAGTGACGCTATTGCAGGAGTAATTAATATCATTACACGAAAACCATTGAACAAAACCCTCAGTGGATCTGGTACCCTTAGCTATGGCAGTTATAAAACATTACAAGGCAATACAACATTAACCGGCAAGAAAGGGATGATCGATTACAACATTGCCTATAGTTATTTCAATACCAATGGCATTGATGAAACTATTGATACCATTCAATCCGTAAGAAGGGATCATGATGGATATAAACAGCAGAACCTACAGGCAGGCCTTGGTATCCAGGCATTGAAAGGCTGGTATATCAAACCCTATCTGCGTCTCTCACATCTTGATGCAGACCTTGATCAGGGTGCATTCACAGATGAGCTGGACTATACTTCAACAATAAAAAACTGGCAGGCAGGTCTTAGGCAGGAAATAAATTTGAATACTGGAAAATTGACTCTGCTATATAATTATAATACTAACAAGAGGATTTATATTGACGACTCCATACAAAGTCAAAGCGGTTTTTCAAAATTCTCAAGAGGTGAGTATCGAAGTAAGGAGCATTTTGCAGAAGCATATATTAGCACAACCCTGATACCGGCAATTCAATTTACCGCCGGGGTAGATTTTCGACAATCCTCAACGGATCAAAATTATTTTTCTGATGGTTTTTTTGGTCCCTTTGAAAGTAAATTGGGAAAGGATAGTCTTAATCATAAACAGGCTGGTATATATGCAGCCGGCCATTTTAAAATGAACCAATTTAATGCTGAAGTAGGTGGAAGATTGAATAATCATTCAGAATATGTAAACAAATTTGTGTACAATATCAACCCTTCTTATTTGTTCAACCAACAACTAAAACTATTCGCAAATCTGTCTTCTGCTTTCCGAACGCCATCATTATACCAGTTATATTCAGAATACGGCAATAGGTCGTTAAAGCCAGAATCTGCTCTTACATTTGAAGCAGGCACCCAATACTTTGCCGCTTCGAATAAGTTTACCAGTCGATTTACTTTTTTCAAAAGGCAAATCCGGGATGTGATCTTTTTTTATTACGACCCTGTCTCGTTTACATCAATATACATCAATCAGGACAAGCAAAAAGATAATGGCTTTGAGATTGAAACATCGATTAACATCAATAAAAAAACCATACTTAAGTTCATGTACACTTACGTGGATGGCAAGGTTACCACGCAATCAAATGGAAAGGATTCCATTTACTTCAACCTATTACGTAGACCTCAAAGCATACTTGGCGCGTATTTTCAAAGCCAGGTAACCAAATCGTTTTACATAAGTACAAATATTCAGTCAATAGGTAAAACCTTCGATGTAGTGGGGTATCCATCTAAAAATATCACTCTTGATAATTATATAATATGGAGTATTTATGCGGAATATGGTTTTATTAAAAACCGGCTAAAAGTATTTGCAGACCTGCGTAATATCAGTAATTCAAAATATAGCGAAGTTTACGGCTATAGCAGTCCGGGGTTCAATGCGTATGGCGGAATTCGTTTTAATTTTTAAAGAATAGGAGTAATGAATTCTTCATTACTCCTTTTTATTATGCACGAAATACAAATATGCCCGCGGTGTAATCATTCATTCGAATGCAAGCCTGGCAACATTTTTCAATGCCAGTGTTATGGAATAAGTATATCAGAAAAAGTGGCATCTTACCTGGTTCAGCAATATGGATCCTGTCTTTGCGCGAGTTGCATTACAGATATCAAAAAGAGATTTGAAACAGGTGAACTTTTCCAGCAATGAACATACTTCAATCTTTTCGATGCTTCCAATCAATACCTTTATAAAAATTCATTCATGCGTTTGGACCTTGAAGAGATATTGACAGTCAGCTTTACCTTATTCGCTGTGATCGATATTATTGGATCCATTCCGTTGTTGATCAGTCTTAAGGAAAAGATGGGTGGAATCCGGGAATGGAAAGCCACTTTAATTTCCGGGGGATTGATGATATTATTTCTTTTTATTGGTGAAAAGTTTTTGGGTTTACTGGGAGTAGATGTAAAAGCTTTTGCCGTAGCCGGCTCCATTGTTATTTTTATTCTTGCGCTTGAATTGATCCTGGGTGTTGAATTCTTCAAACCCGATCCAGATCCGCGTTCAGGAACTTTAGTACCAATTGCTTTTCCACTAATAGCAGGTTCGGGAACATTAACGACTGTAATTTCACTAAGAGCTAATTATGATGAGGTACCTATCTTAATAGCGATTCTTATTAATCTTGTATTCGTTTATATTGTTTTGAAATCTTTGGGACTTATTTCCAGATTATTAGGACCTGCAGGTTTGACTGCCGTACGTAAATTTTTTGGTGTAATATTGCTCGCCATCGCTGTAAAAATATTTGCGACAAATGTTGGGGAGCTTATAAAGTAATCTGCTAATTAGCTAATGTGCTAATGGGCTAATTATTACCAGGGAAAAAACTTTTCATTTGCACATTAGTCATATTAGATATTTGAATTCCGGCCTCGTAGTACAATGGATAGTATAAGAGCCTCCGAAGCTCCAGATACAGGTTCGATTCCTGTCGAGGCTACTTTAGGGCAACGCAAAGGCCTTTAACCGAACGCCATTTCCTGGCGAAAACAGCTATCGCACTGAATCTCAAGCAAATTTTCGTATCAAATCAGTTTACATCAAATCAACCCGCGCAGGGGTCTATCTTAGTAGGCCACCGAGGGCCTATGGGCGAGCATTGGTCTTTAGTTAAAGATCCATCTGATTACAAATACACTTCGCCGGATAGTATGAAATGAATGAAAAGAACTTTGAGTTTTTGAAGGATTTGTTGGAAGAGTTTTAGGTAGGTTTAAGTGGTTTTGTGAGGACACGAATCAAGGCAAGGGGCTAGGGCAGCGACAAACGCTTTGGGTTGCTTTGGATTTTAAATAATCTGTCTTTCAGGTATTTCCAGCTTATACCCCTTCCCATGAACATTCGTTATTCTCAGCTCAGGATCACGGCTTAATTTCTTTCGAAGTTTCGACACAAACATGTCAAGGCTGCGACCGGTGATGACCCCTTCGTCGATCCAGACTTTCTGCATCAGCGTCTCGCGGGGGATCAGTTCACCGAAATTTTTGTGGAGCAATTCCAGAACCTTGCATTCTTTGTCTGTGAGACTAATCACCTCACTCTCCAAAAGCAAGCGCTGACCCTTCACATTGAATAAAAATCTTCCGAGCGCAGCCAATTCCGGAACGGGCTCTTTTATTATAGCGTGGTTTTGATTCTGCACGGGCACGGGTTTTAAAGTTTTCCCAAAACGCCCAAACAACAAGATAACACCCAACAACACCAGCATGCCGCCATAAATCACATTGATTAATGGATAGTCGAAGGTTGTCGTTTTGAATTCTTCCAGTTTTGGATTGGCTTCCTGAGGATCAACTTTAACTGATTCAGTCAGCTGGTCAATGTCAGCTTTCTTCTGTTTTACGTTCTCATAAAAATCCGGAAAGGCAAATTCGATTGTGTAACAACCTGGGGGCTGACTTCTGCCGCTGCAAGCCAGGATGTCTGGTGAGGTATTATTTACCTGGAAACCATAGACGATGCC
>Ga0136634_10000003_pt1 | contig 132191 bp, 135 predicted proteins | sample AntDrymUQ8332106_2_FD_104654 | JGI IMG/M metagenome (GOLD analysis project Ga0136634, IMG submission 104654) | Polar desert sand microbial communities from Dry Valleys, Antarctica - metaG UQ833 (21.06) | ecosystem: Environmental > Terrestrial > Soil > Desert | place: Antarctica: Dry Valley... | reverse complement strand
CATTGGGTGCGGGACGGCTGACGGTCCGACTCTACGTGCGGGTAAACCAGGTGCAGCGGTGTTCGGGACTTGACGTCGAGCCGGTATGACCCTGCACTCTCACGGCATGACTGAGATGTTCACGTCCTGGGTCCGCGAGGGCCCGATCACGAGCCCGTTCGCCCATCCGCGTGGCCTGCGTGGGCGGCTGGCCGGGCGGTTCATGGCCGTTACGAACGGCCGCGCTTCCCGGGAGGTCGCCGCGCTGCTCCCACTGCGGGCCGGTCAGACCGTCTTGGAGGTCGGCTACGGCCCGGGCGTGCTGCTGGGCGCACTGCTCGCTCGCCCGGAGCGCCCCCGGCTGCTCGGCGTTGACCCGTCCGAGGAGATGTGCCGGCTTGCCGCGCGCCGGGCTCCCGGCGCGGACCTGCGGCTCGGTGACGCCGCGGCGACCGGACTTGACGACGCCGCAGTCGATCATGTCGTCTCGGTCAACACCGTCGCGATCTGGCCCGACCTCGACGCCGGGCTCGACGAGCTGTGCCGGGTCCTGCGCCCGGGCGGCACCCTGCTCCTGGCCTGGCATAGCGCGACCGCCCGGTCCCGGATCTCGCGGACACTCGGGCTCCCCGCCGCGGCACTCGCCCGTATCGAGGCGGGGTTGAGCGCGCGCTGTCGGTCGGTCGATCAGGTAGTGCTGACCGACGTGCTGGTCTTTCACGCACTGCGCTGACTCAGCGGTGGCCGCTCGTCACGGTGTTCGACGTGCTCGGCCACGCCCAGACAGGTGTAGGCAGCGGCGCCGATCTCGTCGTCCGTGGGCTCGCGGACGAACAGCACAACAGCGCTGGCACCGTTGACCGGAACTTGTCAGGGTGGCGGGCCATGCTGACCGCATGGCCACATGGAACGACGTGGAGAACGCCGAACCCGAGTTCGCCGCCCGGGTGCGGCGCATGTTCGACGCCCACAAGCACAAGACCATCGCCACCCTGCGCGCCGACGGGTCGCCCCGCATCAGCGGGATCGAGGTGGAGTTCGTCGCCGGTGAGCTGGCCTTCGGCTCGATGCCCGGCTCCCGCAAGGGTGCCGACCTGCGGCGCGATCCCCGGTTCGCGCTGCACAGCGCCTCGGTGGACCCGCCCACCGACGATCCGGCGGGCTGGCCGGGAGACGCGAAGGTGGCCGGACGGGCGGTGCACACCGGACCGCTCACCGGCGAACCGCCGGGCGAGGGCTTCCGGGCCGACCTCGACGAGGTCGTGTTGACGGGGCTGAACGAGGCCGGGACGAGGCTGCGGATCGAGACCTGGCGCCCCGACGTGGGTCTGTGCCGCATCGAGCGGGACTGACCAGTGGGGCGAATCCGGGGTGCGCTGTCGATTTCGCCGCTCCCCGTTCGTCGTTGTGACGTGCGGCCTCCCGGCCGCCGAGACCGATGAGGAGCAATCATGAAGTACCTGCTGCTGATCTACAGTGCCCAGCCGACTGAGCCCCCACCGGCCGAACTCATGGACAAGATCATGAATGAGTACTGGGCCTATGAGAAAGCCGTTGCCGACGCCGGTGTCAAGATCGCCAGCGACGCGCTGCAGGGTGTCGAGACCGCCACGACCGTGCAGGTCGCCGACGGCGGCGAGCGGACCGTCACCGACGGGCCCTTCGCCGAGACCCGGGAGGTGCTCGGCGGTTACTACCTGATCGACGTCCCCGACCTGGACGCCGCGCTGGACTGGGCGGCGCGCTGCCCGGGCTCGTGGTACGGCGGGAAGGTCGAGGTGCGGCCGATCATGGAGTTCGACGCCCCGTGAGGCGGAGGTCGTGAACCCGAGGCGGGCAGCCGACTCCGTCGAGGCCGTGTTCCGGGAGGAACGGGGCCGGCTGCTCGCCACACTCGTGCGCCAGTTCGGCGATCTGGACCTGGCGGAGGAGGTCGCCTCCGACGCTGTCGCGGTGGCGCTGGAGCGTTGGCCCGTTGACGGGGTGCCCACCCGACCGGCGGCCTGGTTGCTGACGGCGGCACGGCGCCGGGCGGTGGACCTGCTGCGCCGCGACAAGTCCTACGCCGCGCGGCTCGCGGTCCTTCAGGTCGAGGCCGATCGGGCCAGACCCATCACTGGCGTCGACGATGCGGACGACGTTCCCGACGAGCGGCTGCGGCTATTCTTCACCTGCTGTCACCCCGCGTTGCCGCTCGATGCCCAGACGGCGCTGACGTTGCGTTGCCTGGCCGGGTTGGCCACCCCCGAGGTGGCACGGGCCTTCCTGATTCCGCCCGCGACGATGGCGCAGCGGATCGTCCGAGCGAAACGCAAGATCCGCGACGCCCGCATCCCGTTCCGGGTCCCCGGCGCCGACGAGCTGCCGGAGCGGCTGCCCGGCGTCCTCCGCGTGCTCTACCTGATCTTCACCGAGGGCTACGCGGCCAGCAGCGGCCCGGAGCTCGTGCGCGGCGAGCTCGCTGACGAGGCGATCCGCCTGGCCCGGATCCTGTTCCGGCTCCTGCCGCGGGAACGTGAGGTGGCGGGGCTGCTCGCGTTGCTGCTGCTCGTCGGCGCCCGGCGAGCGGCGCGCACCGGACCCGACGGCGACCTCGTCCTGCTCGCCGATCAGGACCGCGCGCTGTGGGACCGGGATCGCATCGAGGAGGGCCGCGCCCTCGTCGTCCGGTCGCTCACAGGTGGGTCGCCGGGGCCCTACGGGCTACAGGCCGCCATCGCCGCTGTGCACGACGAGGCCGCCGACGTGGCGACGACGGACTGGCCGCAGGTCGTCGCGCTCTACGACGTGCTGACCCAGGTGGCGCCGTCGCCGCTGGTGGAGCTGAACCGGGCCGTCGCGGTGGCGATGCGCGACGGCCCGGCTGCCGGGCTCACCCTGCTCGACGCGCTGGCCGGCGACGAGCGGCTGCACGGCTATCACTTGCTCCCGGCGGCCCGAGCCGACCTGTTGCGCCGGCTGGGCCACCGGGTCGAGGCCGCGCAGGCCTACCGGGACGCGCTCGGCCTGGTGGGCAACGAGCCCGAGCGAGCGTTCCTGCGTCGCAGGCTTGCCGAGGTCGATCAGGCCGACGCCTCAGACCCGCGCCTCGACGCTGCGGCCGACCACCCAGGCGACCGCGATGCCGAGGACACCCAGCACCAGGTGGAGAAGGTTGTCCACAATGCTGTAGCCGTGCTGGGGAAGCAGCCCGAACAGTCCGGGCGCGACGAACCCGAGCACGCCGACCACGAGGTACACGACACCGAGCACCCCGACGACCGTGCGGACGACGCCGTCACTGGCGCTGAACCCGACAGCGGCCATCAGCCCGCCGGTCACCAGGTGCACGATGTCCTCGGTGATCTCGATGTTGAGCACGCCGAACAGCTGGTCGCCGGCGATGAGCCCCACCACCCCGATCAGGAAGATGACGATGCCGACGACCCTCGCGTATGTCCTGACCATGATGGTTCCTCCCCTGAAGCGGGTGATAGAGTAAACGCGAATAGCCTGTGTCGATCAGGTCGGTACACTAGCACGGGCGGACGTCCCGCGGATCACAGTGAGATCAAGAATGTGCTGCGGTCAGGGCAGTTCGCCGCGACCGACGCCGTCGGTCGTCCCCGCCACGGGTAGTCAGGTCGCCGCCGCGCTGTGCCAGGTCCGCGGGTGCGCGAGGCCGTGAGGGACGATGACGCGATGCACTACGTGGAGCACGTCGCCGACCTGGTCGGGAACACCCCGCTCGTCCGGCTCGGGGCGGTTGCGGAGGGGATCGCCGCCCCGATACTGGCCAAGGTCGAGTACTTCAACCCCGGTGGCAGCGTGAAGGACCGCATCGCGCTGCGCATGATCGAGGCTGCGGAGGCCTCCGGCGAGCTGCGCCCTGGTGGCACGATCGTCGAGCCGACCTCGGGCAACACCGGCGTCGGGTTGGCGATGATTGCCCAGCGTCGGGGCTACACCTGCGTGTTCGTGTGCCCGGACAAGGTGAGCGAGGACAAATGCGACGTGCTGCGCGCGTACGGCGCCGAGGTCGTCGTCTGCCCGACCGCGGTGGATCCGGACCACTCCGACTCCTACTACCGCGTGTCCGATCGGCTCGTCACCGAGATCGACGGCGCCTGGAAACCCGACCAGTACGCCAACCCCCACAACCCGGAGTCGCACTACCTCGGCACCGGTCCGGAGATCTGGAAACAGACCGACGGCCGGGTCACGCACTTCGTCGCGGGTATCGGCACCGGCGGCACGATCAGCGGTACCGGCCGTTACCTCAAGGAGGTGTCCGATGGCCGGGTGCAGGTGGTCGGCGCCGATCCCGAGGGCTCGGTCTACAGCGGCGGCGGCGGGCGACCGTACCTGGTGGAGGGTGTCGGTGAGGACTTCTGGCCCACCACCTTCGACAAGGACATCTGCGACCGGATCGTCGCGGTGTCCGACACCGACTCCTTCCACCTGACGCGCCGGCTCGCCCGCGAGGAGGCGCTGCTCGTCGGGGGCTCGTGCGGCATGGCCGCGGCGGCGGCGCTGCAGGTGGCCCGGGAGCTCCCGGCCGACGCTGTGGTCGTGGTGTTGCTGCCCGACGGCGGTCGCGGCTACCTCGGCAAGGTCTTCAACGACTCCTGGATGGCGAGCTACGGGTTTCTGCCCCCGGTCCCGGGTGCGACCGTCGGCGACGTGCTGCGCCGCAAGGACGGTGCGATCCCCGAGCTCGTGCACGCGCACCCGAACGAGACGGTGGCCGACGCGGTGCACTACCTGCGTGAGTTCCACGTCTCGCAGATGCCGGTCGTCCGCGCCGAGCCGCCGGTCATGGCTGCCGAGGTCGTCGGCGCGGTCGTCGAACGCGACCTGCTCGACGCCCTGTTCACCGGCCGCGCGCAGCTGTCGGACCGGCTGGAGGAGCACATGTCGGCCACCCTCCCGACGATCGGCATCGGGGAGGCGCTGGACAACGCGATGAGCGCGTTCGCCACCTCCGACGCCGCGCTCGTGCTGCTGGACGGCAAGCCCGCCGGTGTCGTCACGCGGTCAGACGTGCTCGCGTTCCTGAGCAGCTGACGCTGCCCGTGCGCGGAAATCGTCGCCCTGGCGACGATTTCCGCGCACGGGCGCCGGAGGCGCCCGGCGGTGGGGGGGAGGGGTGCGTCCGCGTAGCGTTGATGTATGCGCGGCTTCGCCACCAACGCCATCCACGCGGGCCAGGAGCCCGACCCGACGACCGGCGCGGTGATCATTCCGATCCATCCGTCGTCCACCTTCGCCCAGGACGGTGTCGGCGAGCTGCGCGGTGGCTACGACTACTCGCGCAGCGGGAACCCGACGCGCACCGCCCTGCAGGAGTGCCTCGCCGCCTTGGAGGGCGGGCGCCACGGCGTCGCGTTCGGCTCCGGCATGGGTGCCACCGACGTCCTGCTGCGCTCGACGCTGGCGCCCGGTGACCACGTCGTGATCCCGCACGACGCCTACGGGGGGACGTTCCGGCTGATCGACGCGGTGCTCGCGCCGTGGGGCGTGGAGCACACCTCCGTCGACCTCGCCGACCTCACCGCGCTGCGCGCCGCGCTGCGCCCGACCACCCGCGTCGTCTGGTGCGAGACGCCCACCAACCCGCTGCTGGGTATCGCCGACATCGCCGCGCTGGCCGGCGTCGTGCGTTCGGGACCCTCCTCCCGCCCGCCCGCCCGGCTCGTCGTCGACAACACGTTCGCCTCGCCCTACCTGCAGAACCCGCTCGCACTCGGCGCCGACGTGGTGCTGCACTCCACCACCAAGTACCTCGGCGGGCACTCCGACGTGGTCGGCGGGGTGGTGGTGACCAGCGACGACGAGCTGGCCGAACGGTTGCGGTTCCTCCAGAACGCCGTCGGATCGGTGCCCGGCCCGTTCGACGCCTGGCTCACCCTGCGTGGAGTGAAGACCCTCGCGGTGCGGATGGAGCGCCACAGCGACAGCGCCGAGCGCGTCGCCGAGCTGCTCACCGGCCACCGTGCCGTCGAGAAGGTGTTCTACCCCGGCCTGCCGGGGCACCCCGGCCACGAGGTCGCGGCCAAGCAGATGCGTCGCTTCGGCGGGATGGTGTCGTTCCTGCTCGCGGGCGGGCGTGCGGCGGCGCTGCGGGTGTGCGCAGCCACCGAGCTGTTCACCCTGGCGGAGTCCCTCGGCGGGGTCGAGTCGCTCATCGAGCATCCGGGCGTCATGACCCATGCCTCGGTGGCCGGCTCGGTGTTGGAGGTACCCGACAACCTGGTTCGCCTGTCCGTGGGGATCGAGGACGTCGAGGACCTGATCGACGACCTGCGCACCGCGCTGGACGCCGCCGCAGGCTGACCGTGCCCGGGTACGGCGTCAGCCCTTCGCGGGGGTGCCCGGGTCGCGTGCCGTCGGCGGAGCCTGCGGAGCGGAGTCCGGCACGATGATGTCGCCCGGCGCGATACATCCCCCGACGAGCTCGTAGCCGCCGGACCGCAGCTCGTAACGTGCCGGATCGTCGCAACCGGCACCCTGCACCGTCACCACCGCGACCGCCGCCAGTGCGGCGGCCACGAGCAGTGGCGCGATGACCCGCAGCCGTATCATCCGACCTCCCCCGGACGGGTGCCTCGCCGGACCTCGTCACGGCGACGGCTCCTGTCCGATTCGAGGCTACCGGTGCCGGACGGCTGTGATCGGGGCAACCGGTCCTGACGACTGGTTGACCGCCCGGCACGGTGGAGGCGATCTCGCTACGGGAGTGCCGACGGTCCGGGTCAGCCCCGGAACGGTTCCGCGGAGACCAGCGAGACCTTCATGGTGCCGCCGTCGGGTAGCGCGTACTCACGCGCCTCCCCGACATGGGCACCGAGCAGCGCGGCACCGAGCGGCGAGTTCGGCGAGATGACCTGCAGGTCGCCGTGGCTGCCCTCCTCGCGGGAGCCCAGCAGCACGGTTTCGGTGTCCTCGTCGTCATAACGGATCTTGAGAACCATGCCGGGTGCTGCCGTGTCCGAGTCGGTGGGGGCGGTGCCGACCTGGGCTGTGCGCAGCAGTTCCTGCAGCTGGCGGATACGCGCCTCCTGTTGGCCCTGTTCCTCGCGCGCTGCGTGGTAGCCGCCGTTCTCCTTGAGGTCGCCCTCTTCGCGGCGGGCGTTGATCTCGGCAGCAATGACGGGGCGGTTGCCGATCAGCTCGTCCAGTTCCCCCTTGAGCCGGTCGTAGGCCTCCTGGGTCAGCCAGGTCACCTGCGTGTCCGTCACAGTCATCACTTCTCCAGCCTGTCCAGGTCCGTACAACCACGGACCGTTCTCCCGTGGTCGGGCCCGACCCGATCCGGGTGGTCCCGATCTCGACGGCGGCATAGCCCCGAGTGTGGAAAACACGACCCGCCTGCGGGCCGTGCGCTATGCACGTTAACACGGAGCCAGCCGCTCGTCGCAGCCTTTCGCCAAACGGTCGGGGGTCTCGTGAAGTTCCCGACCGCACGTTCTCGCAGGTCAACGACATGTGGTCGAAAACCGGTCGGATGTGCGCCGCCGTCCGAACTCCGCGTCGGCCGCTTATCGTAGCCGTTCGTGCCCGTCCTCCGCGAGCGTTGCCCCGAGGCGGCGTCGGGCCGCGGCAGCCGTCCCGGAGTCCGGACTATGCTGACGCAGCGTCACCGGCAGTGTGGGGGAAGCAGCGGCCGCCCTACAGCGTTGACCGGTCTCGAGGGCATGTGTCGGGTGTTCTGTCGGGGTGCTCTGAGACGATCCAGGCACGATGATCCACCGGTACCGACCTGCCTCAGCGACCACAGCTACCCGGACACACCTCTACCTGGAAGGACTGCGGCCGACCCATGTCCCTTCTCGTTTCGAACAACGCAGGACCGCTACGGCTCATGACCGTCCACGCGCACCCTGACGACGAGTCCAGCAAGGGTGCGGCCACCGCGGCGCGCTACGTCGCCGAGGACCACGAGATCATAGTCGTGACGTGCACCGGCGGCGAGGCCGGGAGCATCCTCAACCCCGCCATGGACCGTCCCGACGTCCTCGCCGACCTGCCTGCCGTCCGCCGCACCGAGATGGCCCGCGCCGCGGAGATCCTCGGTGTGCAACACCGCTGGCTCGGATTCGTCGACTCCGGGCTGCCCGAGGGCGACCCCACCCCGCCGCTGCCCGAGGGTTGCTTCGCGCTGGTGGACCTGGAGGAGAGCAGCGCGCGCCTGGTCGCGCTGATGCGCGAGTTCCGGCCCCACGTCGTCGTCACCTACGACGAGAACGGCGGCTACCCGCACCCCGACCACATCCGCTGCCACGAGGTCTCGGTGGCCGCGTTCGACGCCGCGGGTGACCCCGACCGCTTTCCCGGCACCGGTGATCCGTGGCAACCGCTCAAGCTGTACTACTCGCACGGTTTCTCCAAGGCCCGGATCACCGCGTTCCATGAGGCGCTCACGGAGCGGGGGCTCGAGTCTCCTTACGGAGAGTGGTTGGAGAACTGGTCCGACGACCGGCCCGACCCCGGCACGCGCGTCACCACGCGCGTCGAGTGCGCCGACTGGTTCGGCGTGCGTGACGAGGCGCTGCGGGCCCACGCCACCCAGATCGACCCCGCCAGCCGCTGGTTCATGGTGCCGCAGGAGATCCAGCGCGACGTGTGGCCGACGGAGGACTACGAGCTCGTGCGCACGCTCGTCGACTCCCCTGTCCCGGAGGACGACCTGTTCGCAGGTGTCCACACCCACGTGGCGGTACGCCCGGCGGTCTGAACGGCGCGTACCGTAGGTCACCGGACGCAGTGGTGCGGGTGCGAGCGAGGCGGTGGCCTGTGATGGACGGTGTGGCCATCAACGGGCTCCTGGTCGACGTGGGTGCGCTACCTGCGGTCGCGGGCGTGGCCGTGCCGGTGCAGAACCCGGAGCCACCGCCGGGGCGGGGCGAGGAGTTCGGCAAGTCGTCGCCGGTTGCGCTCGTGGTCATCGTGCTGCTGGCGCTGGCCACCATCGTCCTGATCCGGTCCATGTCCAAGCGGATCCGGCGCCTGCCGGCGAGCTTCGACCCGCCCGCTGACGGCGGCGACGCACCCGCAGAGCGTGCGGGTCCCACCACCTGAGCCTGCGGGCGAGCAGTGCCCTGCGGATGAGACATGGCGGAGTCTTTGACACGCTGGGCACCATGCCGAACCGGCTCGCCGCTGCCACCAGCCCGTACCTCCTCCAACACGCCGACAATCCCATCGACTGGTGGGAGTGGTCGGAGCAGGCGTTCGCCGAGTCGGTGCGCCGCGATGTGCCGATCCTGCTGTCGGTCGGGTACGCGGCCTGTCACTGGTGTCATGTGATGGCGCACGAGTCCTTCTCCGACACCGCGACTGCCGAGCAGGTCAACGCGGAGTTCGTCGCGATCAAGGTGGACCGGGAGGAGCGTCCGGACATCGACGCCGTCTACATGTCGGCCACGCAGGCGATGACCGGTCAGGGCGGCTGGCCGATGACGTGCTTCCTCACCCCTGCCGGCGAGCCGTTCCACTGCGGCACCTACTACCCGCCCACACCACGGCACGGCATGCCGGCGTTCCGCCAGCTGCTCGATGCCATCACGAAGGCCTGGCGGGAGGACGGTGAGCGGGTGCGCAGCTCGGCAGGCGTGATCGCGGCCCGGCTGGCCGACGGCGCGGCGGCGTCGTTGCCCCCGGCCGGCGTCGACGCCGACTGTCTCGACCGGGCCGCCGCCACCCTCGTCGGCCTGTTCGACGAGCACTTCGGCGGGTTCGGTGGGGCGCCGAAGTTCCCGCCGTCGATGGCGCTGGAGTTCCTGCTGCGCCACCACGAGCGCAGCGGATCCGGGGACGCGCTGCGGTTCGCGGCGCTGACCGCGGAACGGATGGCACGCGGCGGGATATACGACCAGCTCGCGGGCGGTTTCTCCCGGTACAGCGTGGACGCCGGGTGGGTTGTGCCGCACTTCGAGAAGATGCTCTACGACAACGGCTTGCTGCTGCGGGTGTACGCCCACCTCGCGCGGATCACCGGGGCGGCGCTGCCCCGGCGGGTCGCGGACGAGACGGCCGCGTTCCTGCTACGCGACCTCCGGACGGCCGAGGGTGGGTTCGCCTCGGCGCTCGACGCGGACACCGACGGCGTCGAGGGGCTGACCTACGCCTGGACACCGGAGCAGCTCCGGGAGGTGCTCGGCGACGACGACGGTGGCTGGGCCGCAGCCGTGCTGACGGTGACCACCGAGGGGACCTTCGAGCACGGCTCGTCCACGCTGCAGCTGCTCGCCGATCCCGACGACCCCGCGCGGTGGGACCGGGTGCGGACAGCCTTGCTGGCGTCGCGGGCCACCCGCCCGCAGCCCGGACGCGACGACAAGGTGGTCACCGCGTGGAACGGGATGGCGATCCTCGCGCTCGCCGAGGGCGGCGCCGCCCTGGGACGGCCGGACTGGGTGGACGCCGCAGCCCAGACCGCGGACCTGCTGTTGGGATGCCACGTCGTGGACGGGCGGCTGCGGCGCTCGTCTCGGGACGGGGCCGTCGGTGCTGCGGCGGGGGTGCTGGAGGACTACGGCTGCCTGGCCGACGCCCTGCTCGCGTTGCACCAGGCCACCGGTGAGCCGCGCTGGCTGACTGCGGCGACGGAGCTGCTCGACGTGGCGCTGGAGCACTTCGCCGATCCTGAGCGGCCCGGTGTGTTCCACGACACCGCCGATGACGCCGAGGCGCTGCTGCACCGGCCCCGTGACCTCACCGACAACGCGACACCGTGCGGGAGCTCGGCGCTGGCGGCGGCACTGCTCACGGCGTCGGTGCTGGTGGGGGGTGCGGAGTCGGGCCGGTATCGGGACGCGGCAGAGGCTGCGGTGCGCGCGGTGGGCACCCTGGCCGAGAAGCACCCGCGCTTCGCCGGGCACTGGCTCACCGTCGCCGAGACGATGGTGCGCGGCCCGCTGCAGGTTGCGGTGGTCGGGGCCGATGCCGATCCGGCCCGTGACGCCCTGCTCGCACACACCCGGCACGTCGCGCCGGGTGGCACCGCCGTCGTCGCGGGTGAACCGGACGCGTCCGGGGTGCCGCTGCTGGCCGACCGTCCGCTCGTCGAGGGCGGACCGGCGGCTTACGTCTGCCGCGGCTTCGTGTGCGACCGCCCCGTCACCACCCCCGAAGCCCTCACCCCCCTCCTCTGAGACCCGCGAGTCGGTACCAACTGGCGCGCGAGTCGGCACGTTCTGGCGCGCGAGTCGGTACCCGGTGGCGGCCGCGAGCGGTCCCGGGTAGGGCGGTCCGGCCCTTGATCCGGCGTTCGTGCCCACCTCACCCGCCATGTGGTGCCGACTCACCCGCCAGAACGTGCCGACTCGCCCGCCGATCTGTTCCGACTCGCGGGTGGGCAGCGGGGGGCTTGCCGTGTAATGTCGTAATTGTCGTACGGGGTAGGCGGAGGTGGCGTGATGTCAGGACGGATGCACCGCGGGTGGCACGGACCCGGTGGGCGCGGCGGTCGGGGTCCGGGCCGCGGGGGCTGGCAGCAGGCCGACCTGCCCGGCGCCGAGGACGCGGCGGCGTGGCTGCAGGGCCGGCTGCCCGACGGATGGTTCACCGGAGCACCCGAGGTGACGGTCGACCGTGAGGAGATCCTGATCGTCGGTGAGCTGCGGCCGCTCGACGGGGACTTCGCCGACACCGAGGCCGGCAGCGCCGATCGGGCCGCGGCGGTGGCCGGGCGAATCTCCCGGTTCCGCGAGCAGACCCGGGACGAGCGGATCGAGATCGCCCGCCAGGCCGAGCACCGCTACCAGCGCAAGGTGGCCTGGGGGGCGCGGCTGGGCGACACCGTCGAGCTGTTCACCGTGGCCTCGGTGCCGGTGATGACGCGTCTGCGTCAGCCCGAGCGGATCGTGCTGGACACCCTGGTGGACTCGGGTGTCGCGCGCTCCCGGTCGGACGCGCTGGCGTGGGCCGTTCGCCTGGTCGGGCAGCACGCCGACGAGTGGCTGGGCGATCTCCGGGAGGCGATGGCGAAGGTGGACGAGCTGCGGGCGAAGGGCCCGACAGGCGAGGGGTCGTCCTGACGACGGGCGACCGGTCTGCTCAGAACAGCACGAGCCAGATCGCGATGTGGTGGCAGCTGGCGGCGAGCACCGTGGCCGCGTGGAAGAACTCGTGGTACCCGAACGTCGCGGGCCACGGGTTCGGCCGCCGCGTCGCGTAGCACGCCGCACCGGCGGTGTAGAGCAGTCCGCCCGCGAGCAGCAGTACCAGTGCGGCCATGCCGCCGTTCGTGAGGATGTCGGGCAGCACGAAGACGGCGACCCAGCCCAGCGCGATGTAGATCGGCACGCTGACCCACGCCGGAGTCTGCGGCCACCCCGTCTTCAGCACGATCCCGGCGAGCGCGCCGGCCCAGACCACGGTCAGTAACCAGCGGGCGGTACCGGGATCCATCGCGAGCGCCGCGACCGGGGTGTAGGTGCCCGCGATGAACAGGAAGATCATTGAGTGGTCGAGCCGCTTCATCACCGAGTGGCTGCGCGGCGTCCGCCAGGCGCGCCGATGGTAGAGCGCGCTGGTGCCGAACAGGCCGAGGATCGTGACGCTGTACACCGAGGTGGCGAGGGCGGCCCCGCCGCCGACCAGGGCAGCGGACACCGCGACCAGCGTGGTGGCGGCGACGATGGAGCCTGCGAACGACCAGAAGTGGAGCCATCCGCGCATCCGGGGCTTGACCAGCGGGGTCTGCGGTGTGGCGACGGTCCCGGTGCACACGCCGTCGAGGTTACGGCACCCCGGGGGTGGTGCGGCGTCCTGCCGTGAACCCCACCCCGGGACCGGGGAGGCCTGCTGGTGGACGCGTGCGGAGGGCCGCAGGCGCGAGCGTACGCTGACCGGCCGTGGCCGTGCGCGACCTGCTGTACTCGGTGTACGAGCGCAAGCTCAGCCGCGAGCTGAGCAGGGTGGGTGCCGCGGTGCGACCACGACACGTCGCCCTGATGCTCGACGGCAACCGGCGCTGGGCGCGGGACGCGGGCTTCGTCGACGTCAACGACGGCCACCGGGTGGGTGCCGCGAAGATCGCCGACCTCCTCGACTGGTGTGAGGAGGCCCACGTCGAGGTCGTGACGCTCTTCCTGCTGTCCACCGACAACCTGGCGCGCCCTGCCGGCGAGCTCGAGCCGCTACTGGAGATCATCGCCGATGTCGTCGACGAGCTGAGCGGCCCGATCGCCCGCTGGCGCCTGCGGATGGTGGGGGCGCTGGACCTGCTGCCGCGGGAGATCGCCGGGAGGCTGTCCGCGGCGGCGTCGCGCACGGTCACCCGCCCGGGCCTGGAGCTGAACGTGGCGGTCGGTTACGGCGGGCGGCAGGAGATCGCGAACGCGGTGCGCAAGCTGTTGCTCCAGCACGCGGAGTCGGGTACGTCGATCGAGGAGCTCGCCGACGTGCTCGACGTCGACCACATCGCGGCGCACCTGTACACGTCCGGTCAGCCGGATCCCGACCTGGTCATCCGGACATCCGGCGAGCAGCGGCTGTCCGGGTTCCTGCTCTGGCAGTCCGCGCACTCGGAGTTCTGGTTCTGTGAGGCGTACTGGCCGGAGTTCCGCCGGGTGGACTTCCTGCGCGCCCTGCGGGACTACGCCGCTCGACACCGACGTTTCGGCTCTTGACCGCATAAGTGCCGTAACCTTCCGGGTGCTCGCTCGTTGGGCATCCAACAAAAATGGCGCCGGGCCGAAGCCCGACGCCATTTTTACGACCGGTCTAGCTCAGTCCTTGGTGTTGGTCTGCGAGTTGGTGTCACCCGCAGAGGTGCCTTCCTGGGTGCAGGTGGTCGTGGTGGTGTCACCGGTGGTTGCCGGTGCCAGCACGCCGACTGCGGGGTTGGACAGGACCTGCACCGCGTCGACGTTGTTCAGGATGCCGCAGGCCTGAACCGGAACGTTGACGTTGTTGTCCGAGACGTTGACCAGGCCCTGGTGGGTCTCGTCGCTGTTGTTCTCCTGGTCGGAGACCACCTGGTCGCCACCGCCGCCACCGGCGAAGGCGAGCGGGCTCACGGCCAGCAGACCGGCCGCAGCCACGGCCACGACAATTCCAGCCTTCTTCAGCACAGTTCATCTCCTGTTGAGTGATCCGGAGTCGACCGGAGCCGATCCTATTCAGAGCCAGCGTATGACCGGGGAGCCCGCGCTGACTGGAAGAAACGTAGCGGCTGGGGCGGTGCCGAAACAAATCGCTTAACACTATCGTGTGTACCGGGCACTCTACGTTTAGTTACGCATCCGTTTGGGGGTGTTTCAGCGCTGGATCCGCTGCTGATCATGGAGGTGTGAACACGTTTCGTGACTGTTAATCACCCGAACGGGTGCGTATCCTTTCCTGGTCGGGGACTCTGAGTGACAAGCCGGTCGTCGGCGCTGCCGCGCAGGTCCCCGGCTACCGACCGGTAGGGTGCTTCGGTGCAACCCGAGGACGCGGTGCGTGACTACCTGCTGCTCGCGCTGCGGACCGACCGCCTGCTGCCCGGGACGATCGGCACCTACACCGGTGACGCCACGCTCGCGGACCTGGTCCGACATGCCCACGCACCCGCGCCCGCCGACCTGGTGCGGGCCGCGGGACGGTTGGCCGACGGTCTACCGGCCACCCTCGATACGGACCGGGCACGCTTCCTGCGCCGGCAACTGGTGGCCCTGGAGTGGACGGCGCGACGGCTGGCCGGACAGGCCGTGCCGTACCTCCATGAGGTGAGGGCGGCGTTCGACACCCGCATCACCCTGGGCTCCGAGGACACCTACCGCCACGCCCACCGGGAGCTCGACGCCCTGCTGCCGGGCGCGGGGCCGCTGGCGGATCGGCTGGCTCACCAGCGCAGGGCCGACGAGATCCCCCGCGATCGGCTCGCCGTCGCGGTGCGCGCCCTGTCCGAGGTGCTGCGGGCGCAGACCCGCGCCGCCGTCGCGTTGCCGGCCGGCGAGTCCGTCGCCTACCGGGTCGTGGACGACGCGCCGTGGAGTGCACTGCACCAGTACCTCGGCGGGTTCGGCTCGCGGGTGACGGTGAACGCGGGAGCGCGGCCGCGCCGGATGCAGCTGGCCCAGCTCGTGGCCCACGAGGCGTACCCCGGTCATCACACCGAGCGCTGTCGCAAGGAGGCCGGGATCGTCGCCAGGGGTGGCGAGGAGCACCGCGTCGTGCTCGTCAACACCCCGCAGAGCCTCCTCGCCGAGGGGGCGGCGGAGCTCGGGCTGCACGCGGTCGCCGGGCCGGGCTGGGGCCGTTTCATCGCGGACGCCCTCGCCGAGGTGGGGATGGGCTTCGACGGGGAGCTCGCCGAGCGGATGTGCGCGGTGTTCGTCGAGCTCGCCAGAGTTCGCCAGGACGCGGCGCTGCTGCTGCACGATCGCCGGATGCCCGATGCCGAGGTGCTCGCCTACCTGCGGCGCTGGATGCTGGTCGACGAGCTGCGCGCGCGGCAGGTTCTCCGCTTCCTCCGGCACCCGCTGTGGCGCGCTTACACCACCGCTGGCGTCGAGGGAGCACTGCTGGTGCGGCGCTGGTGGGAGCGTGATCCACGACCGGAGCGGTTCCTGCGCCTGCTGGACGAGCCCCTGACGCCCGGCGCCGTGCGGGCCGAACTGACGCCCTGATCCCTCCGACGCTCGGCGACCGACTCGCAAGACGACACGATGTTGCTGTTGACCGCACCCGGGTGTGCGCCGGTAGCGTTGGCCTCGGCGGTGCGTACCCGATGCGGACCGCCCGGGAGGCCCTGGTCGTGGTGTCACATGCACCCGAGGGGGCCGGCACCCGGCCCTCGCGGGTGTGGTCGGCGGCGAGTTCCAGGTCGTCGGATGCGCTCGAGCCAGGGCCGGCCGGCCCGCCAGAGTGTGGGCGCGGTGCCGTGCCCATGAGGGAGCATCCGTGTCCGACCGTCGTACCGGCCCCGTCTCGGAACCCACGCGCTGCTACGTGCTCGACACCTCCGTCCTGCTCTCCGACCCGTGGTCGCTGACCCGGTTCGACGAGCACGAGGTCGTCCTGCCGTTGGTGGTGATCTCTGAACTCGAGGGCAAGCGGCACCATCCGGAGCTGGGCTGGTTCGCCCGCACGGCGCTGCGTGCCTTGGACGAGCTGCGTGTCGAACACGGCCGCCTGGACGCGCCGGTCCCGATCGGCGCCGCGGGGGGAACCCTGCACGTCGAGCTCAACCACACCGACCCGGAGGTGCTCCCCGCGGGCTTCCGCACCGACTCGAACGACAGCCGCATCCTCGCCTGCGCGCTCAACCTCGCCGCCGAACGCGCCCGCGACGGACGCGGCGAGGTCGTGCTCGTCACCAAGGACATGCCGCTGCGGGTGAAGGCCGCCGCCGTCGGGCTGGCCGCCGATGAGTACCACGCGCTGGACGTGGTGCCGTCGGGCTGGACGGGCATGGCCGACCTGGAGGTGACCTCCGCGGACGTCGACGCGCTGTTCCGCGAGGGTGTCATCGACCACGACACGGCCCGCGGCCTGCCGTGCAACACCGGTCTGCGGCTGCTCGGTGGGGGGTCGGCGGCGCTGGGGCGGGTGACGGCGGACAAGCGGGTACGGCTCATCCGCGGTGACCGGGAGGCGTTCGGGCTGCACGGTCGCTCCGCCGAGCAGCGGGTGGCGCTGGATCTGCTGGGTGACCCGGAGATCGGCATCGTGTCCCTCGGCGGTCGTGCCGGTACGGGCAAGTCCGCGCTCGCGCTGTGCGCCGGGCTGGAGGCGGTGTTGGAGCGCCAGCAGCACCGCAAGGTTCTGGTGTTCCGGCCGCTCTACGCCGTCGGCGGGCAGGAGCTCGGCTACCTGCCCGGCAGCGAGAGCGAGAAGATGTCGCCCTGGGCGCAGGCCATCTTCGACACGCTCGGGGCGCTGGTCAGCCAGGACGTCATAGACGAGGTCGTCGCGCGCGGCATGCTCGAGGTGCTGCCGCTCACCCATATCCGCGGGCGCTCGCTGCACGACACGTTCGTGATCGTCGACGAGGCCCAGTCGCTGGAGCGCAACGTGTTGCTCACCGTGCTCTCCCGGCTGGGCACCGCGTCGCGGGTGGTGCTCACCCACGACGTGGCGCAGCGCGACAACCTGCGCGTCGGCCGGCACGACGGGGTGGCCGCGGTGATCGAGAAGCTGAAGGGCCACCCGCTCTTCGCGCACGTCACGCTCACGCGCTCGGAGCGCTCACCGATCGCCGCGCTGGTGACCGAGATGCTGGAGGGCCCCGTCGCCTGAGGGGGCTCGTGCGCGGAAATCGTCGCCCTGGCGACGATTTCCGCTCACAGGCCATGGGGAGTTCCTTCGGTGAAGCCTGCCACCGACTGGACGCCCAGCACGGCCCGGTCGTGCAGGGCGTCGAGGGTGTCGGCGCCGGCGTAGGTACATGCCGAGCGGACGCCGGCGCAGATGCCGTCGAGCACGTCCTCCACGCCCGGGCGTTGCGGGTCCAGCAGCTGGCGCGAGCTGGAGATGCCCTCCTCGAACAGCGTCTTGCGGGCCCGGTCGAAGGCGGTGTCCGTGCTGTCACCACGGGTCAGCCGGGCGCCCACCGCGCGCTTGGACGCCATGCCGAACGACTCCTTGTACGGGCGTCCGGCCTCGTCGTGCAGCAGATCACCGGGCGACTCGTAGGTGCCAGCCAACCATGAGCCGATCATCACAGCGGATGCGCCGGCGGCCAGCGCCAGCGCCACGTCCCGCGGGTGGCGCACCCCGCCGTCGGCCCAGACCCGCACGCCGAGCTCGCGACCGGCCGCGGCGCACTCGGCCACGGCGGAGAACTGCGGGCGGCCGACGCCGGTCATCATCCGCGTGGTGCACATGGCGCCGGGCCCGACGCCGACCTTGACGATGTCGGCTCCGGCCGTGGCCAGATCGCGCACGCCCGCGGCGGTGACCACGTTGCCCGCGGCCACGGTGACCGACGAGCCGGTGTCGACGACGACCGCCCGCACGGCGTGCAGCGCGTCGAGCATCTTGTCCTGGTGCCCGTGCGCGGTGTCCACCACCAGCACATCGACGCCGGCGTCGAGCAGCGCCTTCGTCTTCGCCGCGACGTCGCCGTTGATCCCCACCGCGGCGGCGGTGCGGAGCCGGCCGTGGGCGTCCAGGGTGGGGGCGTAGACCTCCGCGCGCAGCGCGCCCAGCGTCGTGAGCAGCCCGGCGAGCCTGCCGTCGGCGTCGAGTCCGAGGGCGACCCCGCGACCGCCGAGAACGTCGAAGACCGTCCGCGGCTCGGTGGTGTCGATCGAGAACGTCACCGGCGCCGCGTCGAGCACGTCGGCGAGCCGGGTGAAGCGGTCGACCCCGGTGCACGCGGCCTCGTCGACGGTGCCGACGGGCCTGCCACTCTTGTCGACCACGACCACGGCGCCGTGGGCCCGCTTGGGCAGCAGGTTGAGCGCGTCGGTCACCGCGTCGTCGGTGCCGAGCACGAGCGGGGTGTCCCACACCGGGTGCCGCGACTTGATCCACTTGACGATCTGCGCCACCGCCTCCGGGGCGACGTCCTGGGGCAGCACGGTCAGCGCGCCGCGCCGGGCCAGCGTCTCGGCCATCCGGCGTCCAGCGACGGCCGTCATGTTCGCCGCGATCACCGGCACCCGAGCGCCCGAGCCGTCGGCAGTGGTGAGGTCGACGTCGAAGCGGGAGGCCACCGACGACCTCCCCGGGACGAGGAAGACGTCGTCGTAGGTGAGGTCGTGACTCGGGTCCTGGCCGTGAAGGAAGCGCACGGGACGGCAATGCTACTCGGGCAGCAGCGCGCGCACGGCGTCGATCGTGTCGGCGTCGGCGGGGGTCTTGTCCGGGCGGTAGCGCAGCACCCGGGCGAACCGCAACGCGACGCCCCCGGGATAGCGGGTGCTGCGCTGCGCGCCGTCGAGCTCGATCTCCACGACCAGCTCCGGGCGGAGCAGCACGACGTGGCCGTGGGGCCCGGCCCCGGTCTCGCGGGCCAGGTCCGGGAACGTGGCCGTCTGCCAGGCGAGCAGCTCGTCGGTCATGCCCTTGAAGGTCTTGCCCACCATGATCGGTTCGCCGCCGTCGGGGTCGCGGGCGCCGAGGTGGATGTTGGACAGGGTGCCGGCGCGTCGTCCGTATCCCCACTCGGCGCCGAGCACGACGAGGTCCAGCGTGTGCACCGGCTTGACCTTCTGCCACGCCCGGCCGCGTCGCCCGGCGGAGTACGGGGCGTCCAACGACTTGACCATGACGCCCTCGTGTCCGGCGTCGAGCGCCTGTTCGAGCAGGTCGGCGGCCTCGCCGGGGGTGGGGCGCAGCGTGGCTGGCACGCGCTGGCCGCTGGCTTCGGTCAGCGCGTCCAGCCGGGTCGCGAGGGGAGCGTCGAGCAGGTCGGCGCCGTCGAGGTGCAGGCAGTCGAACCCCCAGTGAAGCCCGCTCGCGCCGGTGGCTGCGAACCCTCGCATCGTGTCCTGGAACGGCCGCGGGCGCCCGCTGTCGGCGAGCGAGATGACCTCGCCGTCGAGCACCACCGACCGGCAGGACAGTCCCAGCGCCTGCGCGACGATCTCCGGCACGGCCGCGGTGATGTCGCGCAGGCTGCGGGTGAACACCGCGACGTCGGTGCCGTCGCGGTGGACCTGGATGCGGGCGCCGTCGAGCTTGAACTCGACGCTGATCTCAGCGCCCAGCTCGGCCAGCGCAGCGTCGAGCGTGTCGGCTGCGGAGGCCAGCATCGGCCGGACCGGCCTGCCGACCTGTAGCGACACCGCCGCCAGCGCCGTCGCGCCCCCCGTGAGGGCGAGCCGCGCGGTCCGCGGCAGCTGCCCGGAGATCATGAACGCGCGCCGCACCACGGGTGCCGGGACCTCCGCGGCAGCCGCGATCGCCTCCAGCATCACGCCCTCCAGGGCCCCCTGGCGCAGCTCGCCGGTGAGCAGCCGTCGCAGGAACGCCTGCTCGTCGGCGGTGGCGGCGCCGAACAGCTCGTGCAGCAGTGCGGAGCGTCGCGCCGTCGAACCGGCACCGGAGGTGACCGACAGCGCGACCAGCGCGGCGTTGACGGCGGACACGTCCAGCGCAGGCTCGGCGGCCGGAACGACGTCGAGACCCGACAGGGTGCGCCATCCCGCACCGATGCGGCCCTGCAGCGGTTCACCGGCGAGCCAGGCCGTGGCGGGCTCGACCTCCTCACCGTCGGCGGCCCGCAGCAGCGCGGCGAGCGCGCCCGCCTTCGCCGTGCGCGACCGGGTGGACCCGACCGTGGCGGATGCGGCGACGACCTCGGCGAGCAGCACGGCCCTATCCTGGCAGCGACCTGCGCCGGCTCGGCTCGTTCTATCCCATGCTCTTCGCGCCGTCGATGGATTCCCGGATGATGTCGGCGTGGCCAGCGTGCTGAGCGGTCTCGGCGATGATGTGCAGCAGGACACGGCGCGCCGACCAGCGGGCGCCCGGCTCGAACCAGGGTGCCTCCGGCAGCGGGTGCGAGGCACCCAGATCGGGCCGGGCGGCGACGATCTCGTCGGTCCTGCGGGCCACCTCCTCGTATCGCTCCAGCAGCCCGGCCAGCGTGTCCCCGGTCGACATCTCGAAGCTCGCCGCGTGCTCGGCCGCCTGCTGCTCGTCGACACCGGCCATGGCCTCGGGACCGTTCAGGATGAACTCCGCCCATCTCTTCTCGGCGTAGGTGACGTGCTTGACGAGTCCGCCCAGGCACAGCGCGCTCGCGGTGGTGCGCAGGGCGGCCTGGTCGTCGGTCAGGTCGCGGACGGTGAGCCGCAGGAAGAAGCGGTGCTTCGCCAGGGCATGCAGTAGGTCCGCGCGCTCGCCGGTGATGGTCGTCCCGGTGGTGGTGGTCATGGTGTCCGCCTTCCGTCGTTGGTCGAGCACCATGCTATGGCCCGTTGCGGTCACTTTCTGACCGGAACCGTCGAGCCGGTTCCGGTCAGCGGCCGCCGCGGGTCATGGCGAGCACGTCGAGGGCGGCGTCGAGCTGGGCGAGTGTCAGTGCCCCGGACTCGACGTGGCCGCGTTCCAGCACGACCTCGCGGATGGTCGAGCGCTGCAGCAGCGCCTGCTTCGCGATCGACGCGGCCTCCTCGTAGCCGAGGTAGCGGTTCAGCGGGGTCACCACCGACGGGGACGACTCGGCGTACTCCCGGGCGCGCTCGACGTCGGGTTCGGCGCCCGCGATCACCTTGTCGGCCAACAGCCGGGCCACCGCCGCGAGCAGCCGCGCCGACTCCAGGACGTTGCGGGCCATCACCGGCATCATCACGTTCAGCTCCAGGTTGCCCTGGCTGCCGGCGAACGCCACGCATCCGTCGTTGCCGATCACCTGCGCGGCCGCCATCATCGTGGCCTCGCAGATCACCGGGTTGACCTTGCCCGGCATGATCGAGCTGCCCGGTTGCAGGTCGGGCAGGCGCAGCTCGGCGAGCCCCGCGCGCGGACCCGAGCCGAGCCAGCGGATGTCGTTGGCAATCTTGAACAGGGACACCGCGACGGTGCGCAGCGCACCCGAGGCCTCGACGAGCCCGTCGCGGGCGCCTTGGGCCTCGATGTGATCGGCCGCCTCCGACAGGGCGTCGAGCCCGGTGACCGCGCGTAGCTCCGCGACCACGGCCGCGCCGAAGCCGTCCGGTGCGTTGAGCCCGGTGCCGACGGCGGTGCCACCGATCGGCAGCTGACCGAGGCGGGGGAGCGCGTCGCGCAGCCGGGCGGCGCCGTACTCGGCCTGGGTCGCCCAGCCGCCCGCCTCCTGGCCCAGCGTGATCGGCACGGCGTCCATCAGGTGGGTGCGCCCGGCCTTCACGACCTCGGCCCAGTCGGCCGCGCGGCGGCGCAGCGCGGCGGCCAGGTGCTCGAGCGCGGGGGCGACGTCGGTGGCGAGCACCTCGGTGGCGGCGAGGTGGATGGTCGTGGGGAACACGTCGTTGGACGACTGCGACGCGTTGACGTGGTCGTTCGGGTGCACCTCGACGCCCGCCCGGCTCGCCACGGTGGCGATCACCTCGTTGGCGTTCATGTTCGAGCTCGTGCCCGAGCCGGTCTGGAAGACGTCCACCGGGAAGTGCGCGTCGTGCTGCCCGGCGGCCACCTCGTCCGCGGCAGCGGCGATGCTGTCGGCCAGTGCGGGCTCGAGCACCCCGATCCGTCCGTTGACGCGGGCGGCGGCGGCCTTCACCAGCCCCAGCGCGCGGATCTGGGAGCGTTCGAGCCCACGACCGGAGATGGGGAAGTTCTCCACAGCCCGTTGGGTCTGCGCTCGCCAGAGGGCGTCGGCGGGCACCGCCACCTCGCCCATCGTGTCGTGCTCGATCCGGAAGTCCCCGCTGGGCGGGGTGTCGTCGGTGGTCATGCCCGCAGTGTTTCCCCCTGGTCCGGGGTGCGATGCAGGCGGGCACACCGTGGTGACCCGCCCTGCCGCGACGGGTACCGATCTGTCAGACGACCTGCACGACGTCTCCGGGGTTCAGGTAGTTGAAGTAGGTCACGGCTGCGTCATGGGAGAGGTGGATGCAGCCGTGCGAGAGCTGCCGCAGGCTGCCCTCATGGAAGGCGATGCCGCCGTTGAAGAACACCGAGTACGGCATCGGGGCGTCGTAGATGGAGCTGACGTGGTCACGGTCCTTGAACGTCACCTGGAACGTGCCGGGCGGGGTGCGGAAGCCCTCGCGACCGTGGGTGATCGGGACCGGGCCGTACTCCACGGCACCGTCGCGGATCAGCCACGAGCTGTTGCTGGACAGCTCGATGCAGGCGCGTGCGGTGGCAGCGCACGGGGTACCGGACACCAGCCGCGGCGCGGCGAGAGCCGGGGCCGCGGTGGTGCTCGCCGCGGTGGTCGGGGCCGCGCTCGCTGCTCCGCCGCTGAACAGGCCGGCGATCGCGACAAACAGGACGACTCCCAGCACCCGCAACGCGCGCATGACCACCCCCGTGACCGACCGGACGGTCCCCCCGGCACCGTCCAGCGTAGGTTGTGCTTCCCTACCGTGCGGATCATGAGCGTGCGGGTGGTGCCACCGGCACGGCAGGGGCGCTCACGGCAAGGGCGGGGCGGAGTGCTCGACGGCTTCGAGCTGCTCGTCGGAGAGGTCGAAGTCCACCGAGGCGTACTCGCGGAGCTTCGTCAGCCGGTGGTAGCCGTCGATCATGCGCACGGTGCCGGACTTCGACCGCATCACGATCGACTGCGTGGTGCATCCACCCGCGCGGTAGTACACGCCGCGCAGCAGGTCCCCGTCGGTGATTCCGGTGGCGCAGAAGAACACGTTGTCCCCACGCACGAGATCGTCGGTGCTGAGCACGCGGTCCAGGTCGTGACCGGCGTCGATCGCCTTCGCGCGTTCCTCGTCGTTGTGCGGCCACAGCCGCCCCTGCATCGCTCCGCCCATGCATTTCATGGCCGCCGCCGTGATGATCCCCTCCGGGGTGCCGCCGATCCCGTACAGCAGGTCGACGCCGGTGTCGGGCCGCGCTGCGGAGATCGCGCCCGCGACGTCGCCGTCGGTGATGAAGCGGATGCGGGCACCCGTCCGGCGGATCTCGGTGACCATCGAGTCGTGTCGCGGCCGGTCCAGCACGCAGACCGTCACATCGGTGATGTCAATGTGCTTCGCCGCAGCGATCCGGCGGATGTTCTCCGCGACCGGTGCGGTGATGTCGATGACCTCGGCCGCCTCCGGGCCCACGGCCAGCTTCTCCATGTAGAACACGGTCTTCGGATCGAACATCGCGCCGCGCTCGGCCACCGCGAGCACCGCCACCGCGTTCGGCATGCCCTTGGCCATCAGCGTGGTGCCATCCACGGGATCGACGGCGACGTCGCACTGCGGGCCCTCGCCGTTGCCCACCTCCTCGCCGTTGTACAGCATCGGCGCCTCGTCCTTCTCGCCCTCGCCGATGACGACGACGCCGCGCATCGAGACGCTGCTGATGAGCTTGCGCATGGCGTCCACCGCCGCGCCGTCGCCGCCGTTCTTGTCGGCCCGGCCGACCCAGCGACCCGCGGCCATCGCGGCGGCCTCGGTGACCCGGACGAGCTCCATCGCCAGGTTGCGGTCGGGTGCCTCGCGGCGTCGTTTGCGGTTCCGGTCTCCGGACGTGATCATCTCCGGCCTCCTTCTTCCAAGGGTGAAGGTACGTGGGGCCCGGGCGTGGGGCCTGCGGGAATGCTGCGATCCTCGCAGATCGGCGCCGTCAGCGGGTGATCGTGGCGCAGGAAACAGCCGTGCTGGAGACGATGGACACGTGCGAGACGATGGACACCGTGAGTTCTGAGCCCGAGCCCGTTGCCCGCCCGGCCGCGGGCGCGGCGCCACCGTCGAAGCCGCCGCGGTCGGCGCTGCGGGTGCGCGACATGCTTGTCGCGCTGGCGGTGCTGGTGCCGCTGATCCTGGTGGTCGGCGGGGTGTCGCGGGCGTGCACGTTCGCCCCCGGTGGGCCGACGGTCGACCCGAGCGGGCTACCCGTCGTCGACGCACCCGCTGAGCTGCGGGCCCTCGCCCCGCTCGTGCCGTTCGCCGTGCGGATCCCCGCGGTACCGCCGCGATGGCGGTCGAACTCCGTGGACCGCGACCTCGTGGCCGGCGGCGGGCGCGCCGTGCGCACCGGCTACATCACCCCGGAAGGTCGCTTCCTGCGGCTGCTGCAGACCGACGCGTCCGAGGCCGCGCTGGTGGCCGTCGAGTCCGGGGCGGAGCCGGTGGTGGCGCAGGGCGCGGTCGAGGTCGGCGGGCAGCGCTGGGTCGTCTACGAGCGCGGCGGCGGCGAGCCGATCTGGATCGCGGAGGTCGCGACGCCGGGTGCGACGCCGGTACGGCTGCTGATCACCGGCAGCGGCGGCCAGGACGACTTCCGCGCGCTGGCCGGCGCCGCGGTGACCGGCCAGCTCCTTCCGCTGGGCACCGCACCGAACTGACCGACGGGTGGTGGGGCTCCCGGGTCGGTCAGTCGGAGCCGGCGGCATCCAGGGCCCGCTGCACCCGCTCGCGGGCGCCCGCGAGCTGGTCCTCGCAGCGCCGGGCGAGGGCCTCGCCGCGTTCCCACAACGCCATCGACGCGTCGAGGCTGAGCCCGCCCGTCTCCAGGGCGCGCACCACCTCGGTGAGCTCGTCGCGGGCCTGTTCGTAACCCAGCCCGTCCACCGCAGGCCGATCGTTCATCTCCCACTCCGCTCGGTCGTTCTCGCGCGCCTTCTCGGGGGTGCCTGCTCCGGCGCGACGATGGCACCCACGGCGCCGTCGGCCACCCGGATCCGCAGCAGGGCTCCGGGCTCCACCTCGGCGACGGAGCGCAGCACGGGCAGCGGTCCGTCGGGCTCGGCGCCGTCGGATACCCGCTGCACCACGGCGTAGCCGCGGGCCAGCGTCGCGGCCGGACCCAGCGCCGTCAACCGTGCCAGGACGTGCTCGATGTCGGTGCCCCGCCGGTCGAGCCCACGCTGCAGGCAGGCCCGCGCCGCCTCACGCAGCTGCCGTACCTCGGTGGCGTGCACGTCGAGCGTGCGCAGCGGGTCGGCCAGGACCGGGCGTCCCCGCAGCGCGGCGAGCAGCCGCTGCTCGCGGTCCACCCACCCGGCCAGCGCGCGCCGGGCCCGGTCGCGCAGCCCGGTGATGCGCGCGGCCTCCTCGGCGAGGTCGGGCACGAGCCGCCGTCCCGCCTCGGTCGGCGTGGAGCACCGGAGGTCGGCGACGTGGTCGACCAGCGGCGTGTCCGGCTCGTGCCCGATCGCCGACACCACCGGGGTGATACAGGCGGCGACGGCGCGGCACAGCGTCTCGTCGGAGAACGGAAGCAGGTCCTCGACGCTGCCGCCGCCCCGGGCCAGCACGATCACCTCGACCTGCGGGTCGCGGTCCAGCGTGCCGAGCGCCTCCACGAGCTGCGGCACGGCGAGCGCACCCTGGGTCGCCACGTGCTCGATGCGGAACCGGACGGGTGGCCAGCGCGTCGTCGCGTTCGAGACCACGTCGTGCTCGGCGGCCGAGGCCCGCCCGGTGACCAGCCCGATGCAGCCGGGCAGGAACGGGGGCCGCCGCTTGCGGGCCGGGTCGAACAGGCCCTCGGCGGCGAGCAGCGTGCGCAGGCGCTCGATCCGGGCGAGCAGCTCGCCGATGCCGACAGCGCGGATCTGGTCCACGCGCAGGCTCAGCGTGCCGCGGCCCAGGAAGAACGACGGCTTGCCGTGCACGACGACACGGTTTCCCTCGGTGACCGCGGGCCCGCCCTCGCGGACGAGCCCGATCGGGGCGGTGAGCTGCAACGACACGTCGGCGGCCGGGTCGCGCAGCACGAGGAAGGCGGTACCGGTGCCCGCGCGGGCGGTGACCTGGGCGAGTTGGCCCTCCACCCACACGGCGCCGAGCCGGTCCACCCACTCGGCGATCTTGCGCGCGACGGTGCGGACCGGCCAGGGCTGCTCCGGGGTGGTGGGCGAGGTGGGCGTGGTCACCCCTGGGTGACCGTCGTGATCCGGTTGGAGAGCATCGTGACGAACGGCGGGCGGTCCTCGTGCGCGGTCTCCCAGTCCAGGAGCGCGCGCAGGTCCTCCAGGCTGAGCGTGCGCAGCCGTCCTCGCAGTTGCTGAATCGTCATCTCGCCGTAGTTGGGCAGCACGTTCGGCCCCGAGGCGTCGCTGTCGGGCTCGGGCTCGGGGACTGGCGTCGAGTTGTGGGGGTGCAGCTCGGTCACGGTGCTGGCGCCGTTGCGCTGCGGCGGCTCGTCGTCGAACGTGGCCCAGCCGGGCTGCTCCTCGGCCGGGCGTAGCGTGCTCAGCGCGCGGTCGCCCTTGATAGCCAGCTGGGTGAGTTTCTGCTGCACGCGCATCGATGCCTGCAGCACCTGGCTCACCGCGGTGACCGGGAGCTCGACGACGAGCCGGGGCAGGTCCCGGGCCTGCTCCACGGCGGTCGCGACGAGACCGGCGGCGACCCGCACCGGCAGCGGCAGCGGCTTCATATCCACAGTCTCCCCCGCCACGCGGTCGGGGGCAGCTCCGGGTTTGGTGGCCGCGGGTTCCCGCACGTCCTTCCGGCCCCGGCTGGTGACCGTCCGTACGCTGGCATCATGTCTGGATCGAGGAGCAAGCGTGTCCTGCTGGCCAGCCCGCGCGGTTACTGCGCCGGCGTCGACCGGGCCGTGGAGGCCGTTGAGCAGGCGCTCGAGCAGCACGGCGCGCCGGTGTACGTCCGCAAGCAGATCGTGCACAACGTGCACGTGATCGAGACGCTCGCCGAGCGCGGTGCGATCTTTGTCGAGGACGCCGCCGAGGTGCCCGCGGGCGCGGTCGTCGTGTTCTCCGCGCACGGGGTCTCGCCGGCTGTCCACGAGCAGGCCCGCGAGCGCGAGCTGCGCACCATCGACGCCACCTGCCCGCTGGTCACGAAGGTGCACCAGGAAGCCAGGCGCTTCGCCCGCCAGGACTACGACATCCTGCTCGTCGGCCACCGTGGCCACGAGGAGGTCGAGGGCACCGCCGGTGAGGCGCCCGAGCGCATCCAGCTCGTCGAGACCGCCGCCGACGTCGCCGGTGTCACGGTGCGCGATCCGGAGAAGGTCGTCTGGCTCTCGCAGACCACGCTGTCGGTCGACGAGACGATGGAGACGGTGCGGGCGCTGCGCGAGCGGTTCCCCACGCTGCAGGACCCGCCGAGCGACGACATCTGCTACGCCACCCAGAACCGCCAGGTCGCGGTCAAGGCGATGGCCGGGCAGTGCGACCTCGTGCTGGTCGTGGGCTCGCGGAACTCCTCGAACTCGGTGCGGCTGGTCGAGGTGGCGCTCGCGTCCGGCGCCGGGGCGGCCCACCTCGTGGACTACGCCCGCGAGATCGACGAGACCTGGCTCGACGGTGTGGTGACGATCGGTGTCACCAGCGGCGCGTCGGTGCCGGAGGTGCTGGTGCGGGGCGTGCTCGACTACCTCGCCGAGCTCGGCTGGTCCCGCGTCGAGGAGGTCACGACCGCCGAGGAGACGGTGATGTTCTCGCTGCCCCGCGAGCTGCGCTCGAGCCGCGCCGCCGGTTGCTGACCGCCCGCGTGGGTTTCGCGGCGGGGTCCAGCGGGCGCTGCACCACGATCCTGGCCGTGCCCAGCGCCAGCACGAGCCCGGTGGTCCACGCCATGATCGGGAACGCGTTCACCAGCGGCGCGCCGATCACGAGCAGTTGTTCCGCGATGCCGGCGCCGGGCCTGGGGTCACTGGCGAGCAGCACCACGACCGGCACCGCGACGGCCACCAGCAGCGGTGGCGCCACCATCGGCCCGAACAGGCCGCTGCGGCGCACCCAGGCCACCGCGAGCACGCAGCCGGCGACGTGGCAGATGGTGAAGATCATGCCGAGGCTGCCGATGCGCACCAGGTCGACGAGGACACCCAGCCCGGTGAGCACCGACGCGAGCCCGACGGCGGCCAGCGGCGGCACCCCGAGCACGGTGTCCAGCACCGACCGGTCGGCCATCGGCCATCGGCCCCCCGTACCCCGCGCGCTCGTCACCTCGTCACGGTAGCCCGCTGCTCGGGCCGGGTCTGCTCGGTGCCCTCGCCCCGCCCGACCTCATGCAGGGCGATCAGCGAGTCGGCCGCCGAGGCCACCAGCTCGGGCGCGGCGACGGTGCGCGGTGCGCACTCGACCTGCCCGGGAGTGGGCAGCTCGCCGTCGGTCACCTCGAGGTCGGTGAGCTTGCGGGCGGTGACCAGCACCCGGGCCTCCAGCGAAGAGACCGTCTGGTTGTAGCTGGTCACAGCGGTGTCGAGGCTGCGGCCGAGCCTGGCCACGTGGGTGCCCATGGTGGCCAGCCGACTGTGCAGCTCCTTGCCGAGCTGGTGCACCTGCGCGGCGTTGCGGGCCAGCGCCTCCTGGCGCCAGCTGTAGGCAACGGTGCGCAGCAGCGCGATGAGCGTGGTGGGCGTGGCGATCACGACGTGGGCGGAGAACGCGTGCTCCAGCAGCGCCGGGTCGGAGCGCAGCGCGGCTTCCAGGAACGGGTCGCCCGGCACGAACAGCACCACGAACTCCGGTGACGGCTCGAACGCCGCCCAGTAGCTCTTGGCGGCGAGCGCGTCGACGTGCTGGCGGAGTTGGCGGGCGTGGGCGGTGAGCCGCTCCCGGTGGACGTCCGGATCGCTGCTCTCCACTGCCTCCAGGTACGCCGCGAACGGAACCTTGGCGTCGACGACGACCTGCTTGTCACCGGCCAGGCGCACGATCATGTCGGGGCGGATCCCGCCGTCCTCGCCCTGCGCGGTGACCTGCGTGGAGAAGTCGCAGTGTTCGACCATGCCAGCGAGCTGGACGATCCGCTCCAGCTGCAGCTCGCCCCAACGGCCCCGGACCTGCGGCGCGCGCAGCGCGTTGACCAGCTGCTTGGTCTCATTGTGCAGCTGCTCTGAGCCCAGCCGCATGGCGTTGACCTGCTCGCGCAGCCCCGCGTAGGCCGACTCGCGCTCCTTCTCGACGGTGCGCAGCTGGCCCTCGACGCGCTGCAACGTGGACGCCATCGGGTCGAGCAGCTGGCCGATGGCTTGCGCGCGGGCGGCGGCGTCACCGTCGGCCTTGGCGTGCAGCGCCGCGGTGGCCTCCTTGAGGTGACCTTCGGCGAGCGTCACGAACTGCTCGTTGTTGCGGGCCAGCGCGTCGGCCGACAGCGCCTGGAACGCCTGTTTCAGCTCGGCGTCGCGGCGGACGAGCAGCTGCTCGCGCTGTGCCGCCGCCTCGCGCTCGCTGTGCAGGGTGGCCAGGGTGCCCGCCGCCTCCGACTCCGCGCGGCGCAGCCGCTCGACGGCCTGACCGTGCTGCTCGGTGAGATCGTCGAGGCGTGCCAGCAGCCCGGTGCGCTCGGCCCGGAGCCCGGCCGTGTCGGCACGCAGCATGGCGGTGGCGTCGGCGGCCACGCGGGCGGCCTCGGCGGTGGCTGCCCTGGCTCGGGACGTGACGAGGGACCAGGCGGCACTCGCGCCGAGTCCCACGCCCACGAGCACGCCGATGAGCAGCACGGAGAGAGCGGCGGTATCCACAGCGGTCAGGGTGTACCAGGCCCCCGACAGATCTTGGGCAGGCGCGCCGATGAGGACGGTTCCAGACGGTCGGCGGGCTGCGAGGATCGGCAAGCGGTCGAACATACTGTCGAAAGCGGGCTGCGTGCAGGTTCCACGATCAGCCGGATCACCGGGGACCTCATAGGCTCGGGTGCGCAGAACCACCCACTGGGGTGGCGCCGAGAACCGCGCCATCCGAACCGTCCGGAGGAACAGTCATGATCGGATTCATCGTTGCCGGCCTCATCATCGGCGCCCTGGCGCGGCTGCTGAAGCCCGGCAAGCAGAACCTCGGCTGGGTGGCCACGCTCCTGCTGGGCCTCGTCGGGTCGGTGATCGGAGGTGTGGTGGCGAGCCTCCTGGGTACCGGGGACATCTTCGAGCTCAACGTGCTCGGCTTCATCGTCGCCGTGATCGCGGCGGTCCTGCTCGTCGGCGTCGCCGAGACCGTCGCCGGCCGTAGCAAGCGCGATGAAGTGCGGTGACCGGCACGGGCGGTCACCGCTGCGGGTCGTGCTGCGGGGACTCGTGTGCCAGCAGCCACCGCTTCGCCTCGACGCCCCAGCGGAACCCGCCCAGCGAGCCGTCCGAGCGCAGCACCCGGTGACACGGCACGAACAGCGCCGCGGCGTTGCGCGCGCACGCCGCCGCGGCGGCCCGCACCGCTGCCGGCCTGCCGGCCTTCGCGGCGTACTCGGTGTAGGTCACCGGCGCGCCGGCCGGCACGGTGCGGAGCACGTCCCAGGCGTGCTCCAGGAACTCACCGGACCGCTGTCGCACGGGAACCGCGTCCACGGCGGACAGCTCGCCTGCGTGGTAGCGGGTGATCGCCTCGGCCACCGGTCCGAGGTCGCCCGCCACCAGCTCGGCGGGTCGCAGGCCGTGGTGGACCTGCGAGAGCAGGTCGTCGAGCTCCGCTGTCCAACCCGAGGCGAGCACGGCGCCGTCGGCATCGACGACGGCCGTGAACGGCCCGACCGGGGTGTCCAGCGTCGACCAGGTGGCGGTACTCATGGCGTCCTCCGAGGGGTTGTGGCACCGGTGGCAGCGCGCCACAGGTGGGTGGCGGCGTAGGACCGCCACGGTTTCCAGCGCTCGGCCCGGGCCGTGATCCCGCCCACATCGGACGGCAGGCCGAGTCGCTCGGCCCCGCGGCGCACCGCGAGATCGGTGGCGAGCAGCTCGTCGGGCTCGCCGAGCAGGCGCATCGCGAGGTAGCCCGCGGTCCACGGACCGATGCCGGGTAGCGCGGTGAGCGCGGCGCGCAGGTCGGTGGGGTCGCGGCCCGCGTCGAGCACGAGGGTGCCGTCGGCGAGTGCCTCGGCCAGGCCCAGCACGGTCGCGATCCGGCGCGCGGGGCCGCTGAGCACCTCCGCTCCGCGCTCGGCGATCGTCGCGGCGGTGGGAAACAGCAGGTCGGGGCCGTCGCCGGCCAGCTCGGCCGGCAACCGCTCACCGAGCGCCGCCACCAGCCGCGACGTCGTCGTGCGGGCCGCCGCCACGGACACCTGCTGCCCGAGCACCGCACGCAGTGCCGTCTCGACCCCGTCGACCGTGCCGGGCAGCCGGATTCCCGGAACGGCGGCGACGGACGGGGTCAGCGCGGGATCGGCTCCGAGCAGGTTGTCGACGGCGATCGGGTCCGCGTCGAGGTCGAGCAGCCGCCGCAGCCGCGCCACGGCGGGCCCGAGATCGCGCGGGTCGCCGAGCCGCAGCGTGGTGAGGATGTGCGGAGTCGATCCGGGGGTCGTGGACACGGCCGGGTCGAGTGTCACCGTCGCCGCGCCGTGCGGCAGCCGCAGCGTCCGGCGGTAGGTGCCGTCGGTGATGGACTCGATGTGGTCGAGCGCGCGGGCGGCGAAGAACGCGAGCAACCCGTCGGAGTCCAGCGGCGGGCGGTAGGGCAGGCGGAGCACCAGCGTCCCGGCCACCGGCGAGACGGTGCCGCGGCGACGACCGGCCTCGAGGCGCAGCGTCGTCGGCGCCGTGCCGTACACCTCGCGCACCGTGTCGTTGAACTGGCGGACGCTGGCGAACCCCGCTGCGAACGCGACGTCGGCCATCCCCAACGGCGTGGTCTCGATCAGCAGCCGCGCGGTGTGCGCCCGGTGCGCGCGGGCCAGGGCCAGCGGCCCGGCGCCGAGCTCGGCGGTGAGGACCCGGTTGAGATGGCGCTCGGAGTAGCCCAGCTGCGCCGCGAGCCCCGTGACGCCGGTCCGCTCGACGACGCCGTCGGAGATCAGCCGCATCGCCCGCGCGGCGAGATCGGCGCGGATGTTCCAGTCGGGCGAGCCGGGCACGGCGTCGGGCTGGCAGCGGCGGCAGGCACGGTAGCCGCGTTGCTGGGCGGCGCCGGCGGTGGGCAGGAACTCGACGTTGGCGCGCTTGGGCGTCATCGCCGGGCACGAGGGTCGACAGTAGATCCGCGTCGTGCGCACGGCCGTGATGAAGTGCCCGTCGAAGCGGGCGTCCCGGGAGGCGACGGCGCGGTAGCAGCGTTCCTGGTCGAGCATCACGATGCCGACTCTGTCACCGCGGACGGGTTGATTCTAGCGGAAATCGGACGCGGTATCCCGCGGCGCCGCAAGCTCGGTGTCGCCCGTCTGGCGCGGCAGGCTCAGGCGGCCCGGCGGCAGACCTCACCGTGAAGCTGGCCTGCAGCGCACGCCTTGCGTGCATCGGCCCGCAGTTGGTTGAGCTCCTGCTCGTTGAGCTCTACCGGTGCTGGTGCCGGCACCGGCGGCACGGGCTGCGCATCGGGCCGCTGCGCTTCGGGCCGTTCTGCCCTGGGCTGCTCCACACGGGGTTGCGGTGCCGCGGGCTGCTGGACCGTGGGCTGCTGGACCGCGGGCGGTTGAGCGTTGGGTCGCTGCACCCCAGGCTGCTCTACCCCGGGCAGCTCTACCTCCGGAAGCTGCGCCTCCAGCCGCTCCGCCTCGGGGCGGAGGGCCTCCGCCACGGTGGCGACGCCCGCATCTTCGGCGATCAGCTCGACGGCCCGGTCCCGCGCCGGGGCGATGGCCAGCCCGGCGATCTGTGCACCTGTGACCGGCGGCCCGGTCGTGACCGGCGTTGGCGCGGACCCGGGGGAGTGAGAGGTCCCAGCGGCGGTGAGACCGGGGACGCCGACGGGCGCGCCAGGCGTGTCGGTGACGCGGTCGGGCATGGTCAGCGCGCTGGCGCTGCTCGCAGCGAGCGCACCGATCACGGTGCCAGTGAGCAGGAGCCGGGAGGGGAACTGCACGAGTACACCACCGTTTTCGCGAGACGACCTGGGCCACACAGAACGTAAACGCTGCGACGACCGCATTAGCGTCGTCGCTCGATCGGGTGATTCCGCCAGGCGCCGCATCTGGCGATCATGTTTAGCGGTGCCTACGGGCCTGCGGCGAGGGTGGGTCCGGCGTCGGCGATACCGGTGAGCGGGCCGTGTTCGCGTACCTGCTGGCGGCGCGCTGACCGGGACTACCCTGGCATCTCGTGTCGCTCACCCTCGGGATCGTCGGTCTGCCCAACGTCGGGAAGTCGACCTTGTTCAACGCGTTGACCCGCAACGACGTGCTGGCGGCGAACTACCCGTTCGCCACGATCGAGCCCAACGTCGGGGTGGTTGCGCTGCCGGACCCGCGGCTCGACGTCCTGGCAACGATCTTCAGCTCGGCGCGGATCCTGCCCGCGGTGGTGTCGTTCGTCGACATCGCCGGCATCGTCAAGGGAGCGTCGGAGGGCGCCGGGCTGGGCAACAAGTTCCTGGCCAACATCCGCGAGTCCGACGCGATCTGCCAGGTCGTGCGCGTGTTCGACGATCCCGACGTCATGCACGTCGACGGGCGCATCGACGCGGCCGGTGACATCGAGACGATCTCCACCGAGCTGATCCTCGCCGACCTGCAGACCCTGGAGAAGGCCGTCCCGCGGATCGCCAAGGAAGCCCGGATGCAGAAGGACCGGCGTCCGGTGCTGGCGGCTGCCGAGGCCGCCGTCGAGATCCTCAACGGTGGCACCACGCTGTTCGCGGCGGGCGTGGACCGCGCGCCGCTGCGCGAGCTGTCGCTGCTCACGACCAAGCCGTTCCTGTACGTCTTCAACGCCGATGAGGGTGTGCTGACCGACGAGGCACGGCGCAAGGAGCTCGTGGAGCTCGTCGCACCCGCGGAGGCGGTGTTCCTCGACGCGAAGGTCGAGGCCGAGCTGCTCGAGCTGGACGAGGAGTCCGCGCGGGAGTTGCTCGCCTCGATCGGCCAGGAGGAGCCCGGGTTGCGCGCGCTGGCCCGTGCCGGCTTTCACACTCTCGGTCTGCAGACTTACCTGACCGCGGGCCCCAAGGAGGCTCGGGCCTGGACGATCCGCCGCGGCACCACCGCTCCGCAGGCCGCAGGCGTGATCCACACCGACTTCGAGCGCGGGTTCATCAAGGCCGAGATCGTGTCCTACGCCGATCTCGTCGAGGCCGGGTCGATGGCCGCTGCCAAGGCTGCGGGCAAGGTGCGGATGGAGGGCAAGGACTACGTCATGGCCGACGGGGACGTGGTGGAGTTCCGGTTCAATGTCTGACGAGCCCCTGCATCAACTCTGATGCAGGTATGATGTATGGATGCGAACCACCGTCGACCTCCCGCCTGCCGTGCACCGGCAGGCCAAGGAGATCGCGGAACGTCGTGGCCTGTCGCTCTCGGCCGTGGTCGCGGAGCTGGCGGCACGCGGACTGATCCAGCTCGGTGAGCCGGCGGTGATCGGCGTCGACGAGCGGTCGGGTTTTCCGGTTGTCAGCGTCGGTCGTCAGGTCACCTCCGAGGATGTCGCGGCCGTGCTGGACGAGGAGTGACGACCTACCTCCTCGACGGGAACGTTCTGATCGCGCTCACCGTCGCCGAGCACGAGCATCACGACCGGTCGTCGAGGTGGGCATCCGGGATCGAGCGCTTCGCGGTGTGCCCAGTGGTGGAGGGCGCGCTGGTCCGGTTTCTGATCCGCACGGGAGAGACCCCGCCAGTGGCGACAGCCCTGTTGCGTGCCGTCCACGCCCTGCCCGGGTGCGACTTCTGGCCCGACTCCCTGTCGTACGCCGACGCGGGTCTCGGACACGTGCGCGGGCACCGGCAGGTGACGGACGCCTACCTCGTGAGCCTGGCCGCAGGTCGTCCCGACTCGCTGCTGGCGACCCTCGACGAGGGCCTGGCACATGAGTTACCCGGCCAGACGCTTCTCGTGCCGAGTACGTGACGCGGGCTCCGCACGGGGGCGCTCCGCCGTCCGTCGCCGTGATGGTGGTCGATGACGGAAGCGGGTCGAGTTCCGCTTCAACGTCTGACGACCTGCCTTTTCGCCTGGTCAGAGGGCTAACTAGGCTCGCCGTTCGGCAGCCGTTCGTCAGTAGGCGCGAACACCTCGCCGAGCATGGCCGAAGGTCAGGCCCGGAGGGGGCCGGACATCGCTCTTCCGTGGCGGTGTCCGGCCGCTTTCGGGCACTGTGCAGACTCCACACGGTCTGTGTGGTCGTGCCGTCTCAGCGCTCGACGTGCAGCAGCCCGAGCCGTTGGGTGGCGCGGGTCATCGAGACGTAGAGGTCGACGGGGTTGTGTGCCCGGATCCGCTCCGGATCGACGATCACGACGGCGTCGAACTCGAGGCCTTTCGCCGACACCGGGGTGTGCACCTGTGCGGGAAGACCGGCGAGGCCGTCCATGTCGGCGGCGATCACCGCCAGCGTCCCGTGGCCCAGCTGCGCCACCTCCGTCTCGACGGCCTTGCGCACCTCGGCTGCGAGGTCGGTCGCGGGCACGGTGGTATGCCACGGATCCTCGCCTGTCGTCCGCACCGATTCGGGCGGTTGCCGGTCGGGCGCGAACTCGGCCAGCACGGCAGCGGCCAGCGTCATGATCTCGGTGGGCGTCCGGTAGTTCACCGTGAGGGTCCGGTAGGTCCACCGGGGACCGAGGTGCGGGGTGAGCACGTCCGCCCACGCATGCGCCCCCGCGGGGGCGCTGCGCTGTGCGAGGTCGCCCACCGCGGTGATCGAACGGGAAGGGCAGCGTCGCAGCAGGACGTGCCAGTCCATGGCGGAGAGCTCCTGCGCCTCGTCGACGACGAGATGCCCGAACCGCCAGTCCCGGTCGGCGGCCGCCCGCTCGGCGACGCTCATGAGGTGCTCGGGCACCTGGCGGGCGGCGAGCACGTCCGCGGTGACGAAGTCGGTCGGGCGCAGCTCGTCGGGATCCTCCCCGGCGAGCTGGCGGTCGGCCGACTCCAGGAGCAGTAGCCGAGAGCGAACGTGACGAAGCCCATGGGTGGGCCCGCAACCGTCTGGCGGTCGCCTCTGCCGACGATCACCGGAATGGCCCTACCCCGGTCAGCTCTACGACCGCGTCAACCGGCCGTTCGCGGGCAGACGTCGCGGCGGGCGGCCGAGACGCCGCGGGTGAGCACCCCGGCTACTCGCGGGCATGCCGTGCAGCGCGACCCGCCCGCCGACGGCCACGGCGACTGGCCGCACGGGGACAATTCGGTGCTGTGCTGGCCTGGGGAGCCGGTCGAGCGGCGCTGAACGCGCTACCGATGTGCGTAACGCCCCTATGGCTGCGCACGTTGAAGACGTGTGCGCCGACTCGGACTTTCCGCCCTGCTCCTGCTCGCCCTCACCGGTTGCGGCGGCTCCAGCGGCCCGACAGCGCAGGCGGTGGTCGACGACTTCGCTGCGGCCGGCCTAGCCGTCCCCGACGTCCGCGACAACACCCCGCAAAACTGTGGCTCACTCGGCTGCACCCAGCTCATCACCACCGAGGCCCTGACCGTCGTTCAGTTCGACGACTCCGCCGCCGCCCAGCGCTACGCCGACGCCTTCGCCGACAACGCCCACCTCGACGGGCCGATCGTGCTCCAGTACGCCGCCGCCCGGACCCCGGAGGACCAGCGGCCCGGCTACGAGGCACGCCTGCGCGAGTTCCTGACCGCGCAGGGGTAGCGGCGTCCAGCGGGGAGCGCGGCGTCAGGGCGTGCCCCACCCGGCCGTCGGCTGCCGCCGGGTCCACGTCCGCCCGACCCGCTCCGGCCGCGTGGCCTCGTCCTCGGGGTGGATCGTGCCGTCGGGTCCATGACCCACCCGATCTCGTCTCGCAGCGCGTCCACGAACTCTTGCTCCGCGGTCGTGCTGGACAGGGCGTCGATGTCGTCGCCGAGCGCGTCGGCGTCGATCAGGTCGTCCGGGTTGAGCACCGCAGTGCCGCTGCCCGGCTTGCCGAGCAGCCCCGCCCTGACGTCGTCATGCACATCGCGAACACACCGGGAGCACACCGGCTCCAGCGAGCCCGCCCGTCGCGCAGGCCGCCGCGCACCACCCCGGCCGCCGGACGACCGCACGCCGAGCAGGGCACCACCACCGGCATCCCGGCGCGACCGGGCCACCGAGGTGCCCTTCACCTCCAGTCCGCCCCCGGCGCCGAGCACCCGGAACCCCATCGAGTAGCGCTGCCGCGGGCCGTTGCGGCGCACCGTGTCCCGCGCCAGGCACCCGTCCTCGGTGGTCGTGATGTACCCGATCCGCAGCAGCAGTCCGCCTGCTCCGGCGGGCCACGGCGTGCCGGGAGCCGCGGATCACCGGGTGGCAACTCGACCGCGGAGCGCACCACCCCCACGGGTCGCGACCAGTCGTCGGCGATCGTCACCACCGGCGTCCGCGCGCCAACGGCCCGGCCCAGCGCGCCCCGCTCGAACACGTCCCCGCCACCGACCGCGATACCCGTCGGCACCACCACCGCCTCGATCACGTCCAACATCGGCGGCGCGGCCCGCGGGAGACGGTGGTGCTGCGGCCAGCGCGGCAGCCTGGTACTCCAGGTCCGGGGGCGGCGGGTCGGTGCGCATGACGGCCAGCGTGCCCGGGCGGGCAGGTGGCGCGACGGCGGCGCGCCGGAGCATCGCACCCAACACCGGCCCCACTGTTGCCACACCGGTAATACTGTGACCAACGGGAACGTGCCGGGTCGCCCGGCGTGCCCGCCGCCCAGTTGGAGCCGGGCACCGTCACGATGGGTACGCCCCGTCGTCGCGGCCTGGCAGTGGTTGGGCGGGCGGGCGCTCTCACGGCACGCGCTATCACCAGAAGCGCCGCCACGTCCGGCGCACCCAGCCGACAGAACGATCCTCGGTGCGGGACATGTCGCTCACGATCTCCGGCTCGGACTCTTCAAGCTGTACGTAGGAGTAGTTCGGTCTGCCGTTCGCGCTCATCTGCGCTTGCTCCACCCACCGCCCCCGCAGCCGCCACGTCACGACCCGGCTGGCGTCAGCGAACACAACCTCCGTCGTGATCACCACATCGGAGTCGACGAGATCAGCCTGCACATCGGGCAGCAGGCGGGACATCTCGCCGAGCGGCAGAGACAGCGCGTGGCTCTCCTCGTAGGGCGGCGGCGTGGTCGAGCCGATCACCTGCGGCATCGGAGCTGTGGTCGTCCCGGTGACGCCGTCGCTACGCCGGAACCCCGCGGCGATCAACAGCCCGCGGTTCGAACCGTAATTCACGACGTCGAGCGACACCGACAGCGGGCCGCGGTCCAGGAACCGCGCCGAGTCGCCGGAGAACGTGACCGTCAACAGCGGCATCGTCGCCCGCCCCAACGCCTCCACCGCGCGCCGAGACGTCTCGTCGGCCCGCCCGGCGGTGCGCAGCGACGCACTGGCGCTGCGCCAGGACGCGACCGCAGCCACCGCGGCGACGATCGGGGCGGCGATCTGCGCCGCCTGCACGACCGCGCCCAGGGTCACGCGGACGCGCGTGCGCCACGAGGCGCTGTCTGATCGGACGGAGGTGAGAGACCTTCGGTGCCTTGCCGTCGTAGCGGTGGGGTGAAGCCGGCGGCAGCCTGATCCGGGGATCGCCGGGGAGGGTGGGAGCAGCCGCGACGAAGTCGGGTCGGTCCAGGACTGCCGGATGGGTCGGGCCCGGTGAGCGAGACGGGAAGGTATACGTGAGGAACCGGTGATGTTACGCCTCTTGAGGCGTGGCCAGCTCCAAACCCGGTGGATTCGGGCTGGTGAGCGGTGCGCACCTACTATCACGGGGCCGCGGGTTCGTTGTGTTGTTCGGTTCCGGCAGGTGGGGAACTCTCGGCTGGGTATGCGTGGTTCGGTCCGAGAGGCCACGGTGAAGGTCTACGGCGTAGCCGTGGCGATGCCGCAGGGGTAGAGCCGGGTGCCTAACCCGTCAACCGATCGACAGTGAACGTGGGAACCACTCGTTTATGTTCCGCCGTGTCTCTCGGCCAGAGAGGACAGCGGTCGGATAGGTCCGATGCCGACCGATGGGGCGGGTGGGACGGAGCCGTTGTAGTACTCCGAGGACGGGAAAGCCGTCCACATGGGGAAGGGCGGCAGCGTGTCAGTCAAGGAGATGACTGCAATGGACGGAGACACATCGGTGAATACCGGTGTCGTGGCCTGGCCGGAGGATGACGCGGCCTGGCTGTCGGTACGGAGGATGCAGCTCAAGTTGCACCGTTGGGCGAGTGAGGATTCGGCTCGCCGGTTCGGTGATCTGTTCAACCTCGTGTATGATCCGGCGTTTCTGGTGCACGCGTTCGAACGCGTGGCCGGTAACGACGGGGCGCGGACCGCGGGTGTCGACGGGGTCACGGTGGCCCAGATCGAGACCCGGGTCGGGGTGGGTGTGTTCCTGGGTCAGGTCCGGGACTCGCTGAAATCTGGTGAGTACCGGCCCAGCCCGGTGCGGCAGGTGAAGATCCCTAAGGGCGGCGGAAAGCTGCGCTCGCTGGGGATCCCCACCGTGGTCGACCGGGTGGTCCAGGCCGCGTGCAAGGCGGTGCTGGAACCCGTCTTCGAGGCGGACTTCCTGCCGTGCTCCTACGGGTTCCGTCCTAACCGGCGCGCTCAGGACGCGATCGCCGAGATACACCACTTCACCTCCCGGCCGGCTGACTACCAGTACGTGTCAGAGGCCGACATCGCCGCGTGTTTCGACGAGATCGATCACGTCGCGGTGATGGACCGGGTGCGGCGGCGGATCGGTGACAAGCGGTTGTGCGCGCTGGTGAAGGCGTTCCTGAAGGCCGGGGTCCTGAACGACCTCGGGGATCGGGAGGAGTCATTGACCGGTACCCCGCAAGGTGGGATTCTCTCGCCGCTGCTGGCGAACATCGCGCTCTCGGCGCTGGATGAGCACTTCACCCGGCAATGGGACACCGATACGGGGATGCTGGGCAGCCCCGCGCGGCGAGCCAAACGGAAACGTGACGGCCTGGGCAACTGGCGGTTGGTACGGTATGCTGACGACTTCGTGTTGTTGGTGTCCGGGGACCGCCATCATGCCGAAGCGTTACGGGAGGAGGTGTCGGCCGTGTTGACCCCGCTGGGGTTACGGCTGGCGCCGGAGAAAACCAGTGTCGTGCACATCGACGAGGGCTTCGACTTCCTCGGTTTCCACATCCGGCGGATGCGGAAACGCGGAACGAACAAGCATTACGTCTACACCACACCCTCCCGGAAATCGGTACAGAAGATCCGGGACCGGGTGCGGAACAAGACGTACAGATCAACCCTGAACATGGATCTGGACGAGCTGATCGCCGGCTTGAACCGATCGATGCGGGGATGGGCGAACTACTTCCGGCACGGAGTGTCCAAGGCGACGTTCAACACGGTCGACAACCACGCGTGGCTACGACTGGTCGGCTGGATACGCCGCAAACACCGCAACACCAGCCGGAAGCAGCTCCGGCGTCGCTTCTGCGACCAGGGCTGGCGGATCGCCCACAACGGGGTCGTGTTCACCGGCGCCTCCAGCGTCGCGGTGACCCGCTACCGCTACCGCGGAGCGAACATCCCGACCCCCTGGACCCAGGCTGCCACCAGCAGCTGAGCAACGGGCAAGACACGTGGAGAGCCGGATGCGGTGAGAGCCGCACGTCCGGTTCGGCGGGCGGACACGGGAAACGGACCTGGGGCAACCCAGACACCGCGCCCGTGTCCGACCCAACCCAGCTCGCGCAGCGCCACCGAGCGCACCGCCATCGCTGACCAGGTCGCGGCCCGACGGGGCCGGTGGCCCTCGGCGTCGAGCGTCGCGGCGATGGCCCGGTAGGACTCGCCCTCGGCGCGCAGCTCCACGATGCGCGCCACCGCGGCCTGCTCGCTAACGCGCGTCGCGGCGTCGCGGGCGCGGCCCTTCCCGGAGCCCTCGTAGCCGTAGCGGTATTGGCCGACCGCGTGGCGCCCGGCACGGGCCTTCGCGCGGCGGCCGTCGCGCATCCGTTTGACGATCATCGCCCGGTCGAGCTGCGCGAACACTCCCTGCATCTGCCGCATGGCGGTTCGCATCGGGTCGTCGGGGTCGTCGTGCAGCACTTCGCCCTGATCGGCAGCGAACGCGCGGCGACCGTCCCGCCAGATCATCGCCAGGATTGCCTCCTGCACGGTGAGCTGCCGGGCGAGCCGGTCGAGCTTGCCGACCAGTAGACCGTCGGCGCTCGACAGGTGCTCCAGCGCGTTGGTCAGTCCGTCGCGGTCGATTGCGTCGCTCTTGCTGGTGATGTCGTCCACGTACTCCGTGACGATCTTGTGACCGTTCGCCTTCGCTCACCGGCTCATGTCGTCGCGCTGTGAGTCCGGTCCGTAGGCGTCGAGCTGAACCGAGGACGAGACGCGGACATAGTCGACCAGACGCATGGTCAGAGCCTATGTCCTCTGAGCTGCACTGTAAACCGTTCCGTACATCTGGGCAATCCGATCCCGTCCCCGGCGATCTTCGATAAGATCGGCACCAGGTTCCGGCAGCGGGTGGACAGGTGGGCCACCGACGACGAGATTCCGATGGTGCGCTTCGCCAAGGGCAACCGCAAGATTGAGGCATCCCCACCACCCTCACCGAACACGTCCGAGCCGTCACGTCTACATCCAGACGACACCACCAGCCTCAACCTCACCCTGGAGCCGCCGTACTCGTCACCCGCCGTGTCATCCGCGATACCAACGGCCTCCCACTCTCCATGGAAGAAACACGACGCTCCGCCGAAGACGCACAACTCACCTACATGATCGTCCCGGCATCCGTACCGAATCGCCGGATCTAATGGGGCAGCTTACGACCCGTCGTCCGCATTTCCCCTGTCGACGTCGAGTAAGCGTTGAACCTCTGAGATCCGCACTTCCAATCGCGTAGAACTAACCTTCTTTGCCGCCCGTCGGGCGCGCCTGATTGACGCCGCTGCGCCATCGAACTCGCGAGATCGCGCGTAGGCTTCTGCAAGCCATGTTTCATACAAGGCGACTTCGCGCACATGATCGGACGCATAGTCGGAGATCGCCCGAGAAAGAAGGGGCTCCGCCCGTGCCGGTTCGCCCAGCTCTATGAGGCAACGTCCCGCCATTACGTCTATTTCGCTACGATCGAGCCAGTAGACCCACTCAGGTTCTTCGATCCCGTTCGAACGCTCGGCGAAAGAGTCGTCAACGGCGTCAAGCGCACGCCGTGCGCCGTCCTCATCGCGAGATCGCGCGCTTGCCCAGGCAACACGTTCAAGAAGAAGCGCCCGCGCGACCGGAGTCACCCGACCCGCGCCTACAACTGCGCTACGCGCCAAGAGTGCCGCATCAGCGGGATTACCGACGTTGGCCATCTGATAACTCAGCGATGAGAGCAACTGGCCGGCAAGGACACCATCCGCGGCTTCTTGTGCCGCTGAGACCCCGGACACATAAATTCGCTCAGATTCTACATACAGACCAGCGTCGCTTGCAACCCATCCAGCAAGCTGCGCCAATTCGCCGACAACGGTCAATAGTCTGCGCCCGGTATCCTCAGTGTAACTGGCATCACGCACCAACCGCTGTGCATCAAAGAGTTCCTGCCGCACTAACCCAATGAGATCACGTCCACCGATATAGTCGTCTAGGTGGCGCAACTCGATAACGCGCCCTTCCAGCTTCCCCGCGAGACTCTCTCCGACCCGCCGCCCGCTGTTTTGCTGGACTACGGCTGGAGAATCCGCAACAAGCCATTCGTGCGCTATTCGCAGCGGGTCACCACTCGGGCCATATAGGTGCTCAACTGACACATTCAGGGCGCGCGAGTAAGCGATTACATGTTCATCTCGAATCGTCCGCTTGTCAGTCTCTAACAGGCCAAGAAGCGGTTTGCTGTAGTGAGTTCGCGCTGCCATCGCAGCCAGACTCACGCCCACTTTCTCGCGGGCGGCCCGGAGCCGGGCACCTAGGCCGGACTGCTGGTCAGTCACCGTGTCACCCTCCTGTAGACGACGGTAGACGCCGAACCGGTTCCAGTGGCGCCCGGCACCGGGGACGCTAGCAGGGCCAGCGGGAACTACCCCGCCGACATGTCCCGGAGAACGACCCAGAGCGGAGGTGTTAGGGCGCGCCGGGCCACCCCCTCCTCACCGGTTAAGTGTGTGGGTGGCCCGGCTTGGGACCAGCGGCCCCCGGTGCCGGATGGTATCGGGTTCGTGGTGCCGGCCTCGTCTCGTTCGACGAGGAAGGAGGGCTTGCGCAGGAACCCGTGACGAGCAGGAGCGGGTCACGGAGATGACGGAGATGAGCGACGACGACGCTGTGGAGGTGCCGCAGGTCGTGCGGTCGGGTGAGGCTGCCGCGCTGGTCGCCACCCGGCTATGCGGCAGTTGCACGTCAGGTTCTCCGTGACGTGACCGCACGGCAGTTATCAAGATGTTCCCGCTGCCGGAGGGATGAGAGATGAGCGGCTCGGCCACGGATGTAAGGAGGGAGAGATGGAGAGCCGCAGTGGTTCACGACTCGCGAACGATCCGCGCGTATCTCACTTCGCGCAGCTCCCGGAGGCTGCGATACGTCAGATACTCGCACGGCTGGGCTCCGCTCGTCGGACGAGCGGGTCGTCGAGATTCCATCCCCCGATCTGCCGAGCTTGGAGGCAACACGGTGTCACACCGACGGTCACGATCCGCATCACCTCCGTCTATGGCGACTATGGAAGCCGACGTCGATCTCCGATGCATCGGACAGGCCACCCGACAGCTGCATGAGCTGTGGCCCACACTCCACGACGACGACATCGCGCTCCTGGCGCTGCGCGGAACCGCGCTACGCCAGCAACTGCACGAAATCCACCCCCTCGACGACCACGGCCGGTGCCGGGCGCGCGCATGTCGCAGCTGGTGGCCCTGGCGACGACGATCGCCGTGCCTGACTCATCGCATCCTCGTCGACTGCGGTCGAGCGGGCATGACGACGCTGTGGACCTACCTGTTCAACCCCACAAGCAGCCGTCCCTATGACGACGAGAGAGTGAACGAGTGGCTCCGCGAGTGCGTGGAGGCCGGCACGCCGCCGACATCGGACCCGTCCCCCGACTGCACGGTCACCGACCGACACGACTTACCGGGAGAACATCGCGGCGATCACGATCCCGCCGTACACCGAACAGCTGATCATTTCACCCCCCGAAAGTGAGAGTACAGCACTATGGTCAAGCGTGGCGGTCGCGTACCCAAACGACATCCCGTGGGCTGGACTTTCCTCGACCACCATCGCCATGACGGATACACCATCCGATGGTGACGAGGCGACGCGATGGCATACGTGCTGGCTGGTCAACATTTGGGGAACCACAGCATGGCCGAGGTGCTGGCCACCATACCGGTGTCGCAGAAAGGGTGGACCGATCTGGCCGAGATCCGGGCCCTGGGGACGCGGTGGCTGCGGCGTCAGGACGAGAGCAGCAGCAGAGCATCGCGGTGAGCCGCATGGGAAAGAGGAAAATGTACTGTCACACGCTCGAAGGCACCGTCCCGAAGACCTCCACACCGCCACCGATGGCGTTTGTAGCAGGTCAGATACAGCTGATGGCAGCACAGGCCTTAGGGCTGGCGGCTCGGCACTGGGGGCCGGATCCACCGGATCCGCGCGGCCGACACAGCAGCTACACCCAGCACGATCTACATCCCTCTACATCGCCACATAAACCGAAGCCGCCGCCATGGGTGATCTACACTATCGTGGTTGTTGTGATACTCGCGCTCGCACTGTGGTCATATTTATCGACATCGACAACCAGGTAGACCCGTTCGAATAGTGACCGGTCGCGAGAATCTCCCGCAGCTGAGCAGGCGGTGCGTTCGACCGTGCTGTGTGCTCTACGACGGCACGAGCTGCCCTAGCCGATCTGCCCGACGCAGTAACCGCTATGTATCATTCGTCGGTTTCTACGGTCGTTTGGGCATCCGCGAACCGAGGATCTCGGCTGCCTTCCGATCGGTGGCCGCAACCCACGCCGCGTAGACTCGAAGCGTCGTGGCGCCACCCCCACCGTGACCGAGACGCCCGGCGACGGTATGGAGGTCGACACCCGCGGTGAGAAGCTCGGTTGCCGAGTAGTGTGTTCGTCGAGCGGCTGCGGGGGGTGGTCTATGCTGGCCAGTACCTGAGGCTCGGCGTCACGGATGGAGACGAAACTCGACAACTGCACCATGTTGTGCACGTTATGCTGACATCGGCATAATGATAAGAACACCGCCGACACTGTTTCGAGACCTCAGCAGGATTCGACCCGTATCGCTCGTTCAGCCGTGCAGTACGGTCTACTCCTGTCCAGGTCACACCGTGAGGGAGAAGAATCCTCTTGCTGCCGGACCGGGTCGTCATGGCGCTGCGGGACGGGCCGGCTCCGGTCAGCGCGTACGTTTACGACCGCGCGACGTTGCTCGACCGTGTGGCCCTGGTCCGCTCGTCCCTGCCGCCGGGTGCCGCGCTGCTGTACGCCGTTAAGGCCAACGGCCACCCTGACCTGCTAGCCGCTGTCGCGCCCGCCGTCGACGGCTTCGAGGTCGCCTCTGGTGGGGAGCTCTCTCGGGCGCTGGCGGCCGGGGCTGGGTCGATCATGTTCGCGGGGCCGGCGAAGACCGACGTCGAGCTGCGTGCCGCGATCCGTGCCGGTGCCACGGTGAACGTGGAGAGCGAGTTCGAGCTGCGTCGCCTGTCGCTGCTCGCGGTCGCTGCCGGAGCCAGTGCCGAGGTCGGACTGCGGGTCAACCGGCCGGTGCCGTTCACCGCCGACGTCACGCACCGGATGATCGGTGAGCCGACCCAGTTCGGCATCTCCGAGGTCGACCTCCCGGCGCTCGTCGACCTGGTCTCCCGGCTGCCCGGCGTGCGGCTGCGGGGCCTGCATCTGCACGCGATGTCCAACAACCTGGACGCCGACGCGCACGTCGCCTTCGTCACCGACGCGCTGGACTGGGCGGTCTCCACCGGCCTGGACCTGGACTATCTCAACGTCGGCGGCGGGTTCGGGATCGACTATCTGCGTTCCCGCTCGTTCGACGTAGCGCTGCTGAAGTCGATCGTGATACCGGCTGGCCTGTGCCTGGTCTTCGAGCCGGGACGGTTCCTGGCAGCGCCGGCTGGCTGGTACGCCGCCGAGGTACTCGACCTCAAACGCAGCCACGGCCGCTGGTTCGCCGTCGTGCGCGGCGGCACTCACCACTTCCGGCTGCCCGCCGCTTGGGGATACAGCCACCCGTTTACCATCCTGCCGGTTGACGGCTGGCCGTACCCGTTCACCCGTCCGGTGGTCGAGGGTGTCGAGGTGGACGTGGCCGGTGAGCTGTGCACGCCGCGTGACATCCTGGCCCGGGGTGCGTGGGTGGACCGGCTGCGCGTCGGCGACCTGCTGGTTTTCGCCGACACCGGTGCGTACGGCTGGGAGATCTCCCACCGTGACTTCTTGGACCACCCCTACCCGGCCATGATCGTTCTCTGAGGCAGCCGGTGATCTCCCGGTTGCGATGTTCCAGCGGTGACTGCCCCCGTTTACGAGCACCGGGTGGGTCGCAGCGGACGAGACGTTGCCATCGGTAGGGCAGCAGGTCGGCTGATCGGGTGGTCCCGATCACCATCGATGGGTATGAGAGGTAAACCCGCTACGTTCGCTGCAAGCCGGGGCGTGCTGGGTGGGGAGTGATGTGGCTCCAGACGACTTCTTCACCGACGATAAGGGCCGGGTTCGGCCGCGACACAACCCGAAGGGGAAGGCAGTCGCTGTTGCAGTCGCTGTCGCCGTTGCGGTGGCGGTAGGGGCCGGGGGTACGGCGGGCGTGGCGGGTACGTCGGCAGCTGGTGGGGGCGGGAGCGCCGGGAGTGCGAAGAGCATCTCTCGCGCGCGAGACCGGGACTCGCTGGACGCCGCGTTGCGGCTGGAGCGCAAGGGACTCCGGGTCACCTCACGCCTGACGTCGGACGACGACGACTGCGCTGCTCACTCCTACGGCGAGGTGCAGGCCTTCCTTCGCCACCAGCCGTGCGCGGCACTGTTCCGGGCCCTGATCGAGGTTCGTGACAACCGGCGCAATGTGGTGCTGGTGGCGATCGCGTGGGTCGAGATGCCCGCCCCGTCCGAGGCGAGGCAGCTGAAGGAACTGGTCGATGCGGACGGGACCGGCAACGTCACCGAACTCTCTCGGGAGCACTGGCGCTACCGGCACGTTCGGTTCACCGGCGAGTACTACGAGTCTGTCCGCGACGATACGACCGTGGTGAACGTGCAGGCGCAACCGGTGGGCCGGACCGCAGGCGTCGTCGCGCTGGCCGAGATCGTGGCGAGCGCAGTTCGGTGAGGCCCGGCTGCGGCGGCAGTTATCGCGACGCTTCCGGACGGTGATCGGGTCGTCGGTGCGTTGCCTCGACTGCGAGGTGTGGATCGTCGACGGGTTCGGCGAGCCCGTTCCGTCGCACCGCTCAGCCGCTGGCGGCGTCGATCTGTTCGGAGATCGCCTTTGCCAGCGCGACGTCGAGGTCGGTGATGCCTCCCGCGGAGTGCGTGGAGCAGTGGAAGCGCAGGGTGCGCCAGCGGATGTCGATGTCGGGGTGGTGGTCACGGTCCTCCGCGATCTCGGCCACCCGGTCCACCACGGCGATCGCGGTGGGGAACGAGGGCAGCTTCGCGGTGCGCACGATCTCGTCGCCGTCGCGCTCCCAGCCGGGGAGGTCGGCGAGAGCGGCGGTGATCGCGGCGTCATCCAGCAGTTCGGCCATGGCGCACATCCTGCCGTGCCTCGAATCGATCGTTGCGGGCCGGGCGTGGCTGGCGCCAAAACCGGACGACTCGTGCACCAGCTCGTACCGACTCGCGCGCCAGATCGTGCCGACTCGCGGGGAGGGGTTAGGCGTCGCGGTGGAGGATGTGGTGGGTGGTTAGGGCGGTGCCGATGGTGAGGTAGCAGAGGGCGCGTAGGGAGCTCTCAGCCATGCCGTCGAGGGGTAGTGGGTCGCGTAGCGCGTCGACGCCTGCCGACCAGCCGGTGGTGAGCAGGTAGGGCTGCAGCCACTCCAGCGCCGGGATCGCGCTGAGCACCCCGAACAGGATCAGGCCGCCGAGCACCGAGGCCAGCACGACCAGCGGATGCTCGGTGACCGACGAGATCGCCAGCGCGATCGCGCCGACCGCGGCGAGCTGCCCGACCGTCCACCCGACCACGAGCGCCACCCGGACGAGCGCCTCGCCCAGCCCGACCGTGGTACCCGACAACGTGATCAGCTGCCCCTGGGCCCCGCCGACGACCACCAGCCCGGCGAGCACGCCGACCACTGCGATCACCGTGACGGCGAGCACCGCGACGACGAGCACGCCGAACGCCTTCATCCCGACCAGGCGCAGCCGTCCGACCGGCGAGATCAGCAACCCGTGCAGCGTGCCGTGGGCGGTCTCGCCCGCGATCGCGTCCGCGGCGGCCATCGCCACGGCCAGCGGCAGCAGCAGCGCGAGCGCGAGGGTCATCGCTGCTACCGGCAGTACGAGCCCGTTACCGGCGATCGCCCCGATCAACCCGGCGCCCGGTCCGGCGGAGCGGTCCGCCACGACCACCCCGATCGCGATGAGCACCGGGAACAGCGCGAACACCCCGAGCATCACCAGCGTGCGCGGGCGCCGCAGCACCCAGCGCAGCTCCGCTGCGAGCAGCCGTCCCAGCGGAGCGCTGCGGGGTGCGTCCGCCGGGATGAGCACTCGGGTCGCCGTCACGGGGTCTCCTCGGTCAGCCGGGCGAACAGGTCCTCGAGGTTCGCCCGGTGCCGCCGCGCCTCGTGCACGGCCACGCCGGCGCCCACGAGCAGGGCGATCGTCTCCGGGGCGGGCGGGCCGCCACCGTCCACCACGACGGCGGGCTCGTCCCCCTCGGCCCGGTAGGCCGTGGCGCCGGTGCCGCGCAGCGTGCGCAGGGCAAGCTCGACGTCGGGGGTGGCGACCACCAGGCCGCCCGTCCCGGCCTCCAGCAGCGAGCGCAGCTCACCCGCCGCCACCAGGGACCCGTTCTGCAAGACGGCCACGTGCGTGCACGTCGCCTCCACCTCGGCCAGCAGGTGCGAGGAGACGAGCACCGTGGCGCCGCCGGCGTGCAGCTCGGCGATGATCCGCCGCACGTCGCGGGTGCCGGCCGGGTCGAGGCCGTTGGTCGGCTCGTCGAGCACGATGAGCCTGCGGGGGAGCAGCAACGCGGCGGCCAGGCCGAGGCGCTGCTTCATGCCGAGGGAGTAGCCGCGGAACCGCCGATCGGCCGCGCCCGCCAGTCCCACCCGTTCCAGCGCTGCGTCGACGGCAGCGGGGATCTCCCGGCTCGCGAGCAGCGGCTCCGCGGCCGCGTTGCGGCGCAGGTTCTCTCGACCGGACAGGAAGGGATGAAAGCCTGGGCCCTCGACGAGCGCGCCGACGTGCGGCAGCGCCCGCGCCGACTCCTTCGGGATCGCGTGCCCGAGCAACTCGGCCGTGCCCGCGGTGGGGCGCGTCAGGCCGAGCAGCATCCGGATCAGGGTGGTCTTGCCGGAGCCGTTCGGGCCGAGCATGCCGAGCACGGACCCGGCTGGGACGTCGAGGTCGATCCCGTCGACGGCCACGGTGCGCCCGAACACCTTGCGCAGCCCGATGGCCCGCGCGGCGACGGCCGGGCCGGAGCGGGCGCCGGCAGCGTCCGGCGCCACGTCGATCTCTCCGACCGGTGTCATTGCCTCTCCGGTGGTCACTGCGCGAGGGCCTCGGTGAGGACCTGCTCGGGCACCGCGCCGATGGCGATCCGGCCGTCGTCGGTGATGATCGCGCTCGCCACCGCCGTGGTGATGAGCCGCCCGCTGCCCCACGGACCGCTGACCGGGGTACCCAGCGCGGACAGCTCGGTGGGGCCACCGCCGAACCGGCCACGCTCGGGCGCGCCGCCCTCCTCCGGTGTCGTCGTGGGCACGGCCATCGTCGCGACGAGCACGGTGTCCCAGCCGTCGCCGACGAACGGCGGGCCGTCCTGCTGGGCGTTCCGCGGCTTCTCGGCCGGTGCGTCCTCGGGGCGTTGCCGATCCCGGACCTCCGCGCCGGGCGGAGGGGTGAACGTGAACAGCGACGGGTCCTGCGCGCCGAACTCGAGTGCGGTGAACCCGAGTTGCAGCGCCGGGTCCGACGACCCGTTCGCCAGCACCGTCAGCCGCAGCGGCACCCGTTTCTCGGCGTCGACGGCGATGCGCACCTCGCGCAACAGCGTGCGCTCCGACGGCACCGGTGCCAGCACGAGGTCGTAGGCGGGCCGGCTGGCGACCTCGGCGGTGCCGTCCACGGTGATCGCGCTGGTGGTGCGCAGCTCCGTGAGCGCCTCGGTGGCCGCCGTGATCGGATCGGTGGTTGTGGCGTCCGGCGCATCCGCGGGCTTCTCCCCGGCTCGTTGCGCAGCCTTGCCCACCGTGCGGTCCGCGGAGCTCCAGGCCCAGAATGTCTGCCCGTCGGCAACGAAGGTGCGCTCACCGGAGTCGGTGGGCACCTGGATCCGGCCCCGGCCCTGCCCGTCGGACCACACCCGGGCGGTGCTCGTGCCGTTCGCCGCCTGCGGCAGGTCCGGCAGGGGGGGCAGGCCCAGCGCGTTGTCCAGCTCGACGGTGCCGCCGAACGCGCCGGGATCCGCCGCCAGCACCGAGCCGACCAGCTCCGCTGCCGTGACCGGCGGCAGCTCGGGTGCCGCTCCGGCCCCGGCCGGTGCCGCCAGCAGTCCCAGCGCCACCACACCAGCCACCGCGATGGCTGCCGCCACCCTGCTGCCTGTCGTTCCCGTTCGCCCCGTGGCCATGAACACAGCCTGACGCACCCGTGCTGAGAGAGTTCTGAGCATGTGGTGACGGCCCCGGGTGGGCGCGTCCGACCGAGCTGTCCTCGGTGGGACCGCGGGTAACGCCGCGCGGGATCACGGCGACCTTCGGGCCATGGCATTCGAGGAGATCCCCGCCCAGGGGCCGCGGTCCGGATCTCACGAGGAGGGTGCCCGGTACCTGATCGGTCGGCTCCGGGAGCTCCCCGCCCTCCATGCCGCCGGCTCGCTGTCCGCCGAGGAGTTCGCGGACGCCAAGGCCCGGCTGCTCGGCGCGGCGGGCCCCGGCTACCCGGCCGGTGCCGTTGGGCACCCGGCTGCTGGACACCCGGCCCCTGGGCTCCGTCCGCGGGCTGCGGCGATCGTCGCGATGTTGGGTGGGGGGATCGCGCTCCTGGCCTTCGTCGCCATGCCGATGGCATCCGTCCCGATCCTCGGCTCGATCACCGGGGTTCGCCTGGCCGGGTTCGCGTCGGAGGAGGGTTCCCTCGTGCTGCTCTGGCTCGTGCCGCTCGCCGCGGCAGCGGTCGTCGGCCTCGGAGGCTGGCTACAGTTCACCCGGGCGGCCGGGCCGGCTGCCCGACGGCGGGGGTCGATGATCGTTCTCGTGCTCGCCGGTCTGACCACGCTCGTCCACATCGTCGCGCTGCTCGTCGTGGAGGGTGAGCTCAGCGGCGTCGGCCTCAGCGCGACCAGCCTCACCGGTGTCGGTTTCTGGATCGCCCTGTTGGGGATGATGGCAGCTGGCATCGCCGCAGTCGCCGATCTCATGGAGCTGAGTCTCGCGGATCGCTCGCCGCAGTGAGTGGCGCGGACGCAGAGCCGTCAGTCAGCTGAGTCCGGCGGGTTGCCCCGGGGACGCGGGACGACGCTTTTCCTGCCGCCGGATCGGTTGGGGGCCGAGCCGTCGGCGATGCCGGCTCGACGGCTGACCCGTAGCCTGCGGCCCTCGAGAAGCTCGCCTTGCAGCCGGGCGAGCAGCATTCGGGCGAGTGACTCCGGACGCAGACTCGGATCGCTCGGCTCGGCGGCGGTCTCGGGGACGCCCTCGGCCTCGGTTGTGGGACGGGCCGCCTCGTCCGGTGCGACGGCACCGCTGGCGGGCGGAGCGTCCTCGGGGTGGTCGACGGTCCTGGGGATCTCTTCGGTCTCGCCGGCGGACCGGTGACGTGCGGCGCGTCGGCCCACCGGTCGGGCGGGTGGCCGCTCCTTTTCGGTGGGTAAGCGGTGCGAACAGATGTCCTCGGCGGGGACGGGTGGTGCCACCCCGGGTTCGGCTGCCTGCGCCACACCGGTGATGCCGAACGGATCCGTCTGGAGCTCGGCCAGGGGAGTGAAGGTCGGGGTCCTGGCATGTGCCGATGCCGGCCAGCGGCCGTGCTCGGGCGCGGGCAGCGGCTCCTGATCCCGCCGCGCCGGTTCGATCGCGTCGAACCTCGCCGACGCGGCCGGTTGCACGACGGTGGACTCGGTGATCGGTAGGGGTGGCCGGTCGGCCGGAACGAGTCCGCAGCGGCGCAGCCGCGGGCTCGGGCTCGGCAACGCCGGGTGGGCGTTCAGTGGGCCAGCGGGTCGGCGCGGCGGAGCCAACGGTCTGTCATCGCGCCCGAGGCTGTCGGCGGGGACGGACGCCGCTGCCACCGGAGCCTCGGCGGCCGACGACCGGACGGTCGGGATTCGAGTGGCTCGATGCGGGGCGGCCGGGACCTCGGTGGCCGCCGTCTGGCCGGTGCCGTCCTCGGTCGCAGCGATCAGCTCGGCGAGGTTCGGCATGTGGGTGGTCAGGGAGTCGTCGGTCTGGGCCCGTGCCGGCGATCGCCGCCGGGTGTTCGGGAGCTGCTCGTTCGACGCGCTGGTGGCCGCGGCCGGCTGCGCGCTGCCCGCCACCTGCTGGAACCTCTTGCGGCGCCGTGGCTCGGCGAGTTCGGGGTTCGCAGCCCGCGTCGGCACCCGGCTGTCCGCGATCGCCGCCGCCTGCGCGTTCTCGACGGCGGGGGGAGCCGGTGCGACGGGCGTGTCCGCGGCGGCCAGGAAGCTGTCACCGATCTCGAACGACCGGATCGGGTGGGCGTTGCGCAGTGCCTCGGCGTGATATGCGGGAACGGTGGCGCCTGCGATGAGGACCTCGACCGACGCGCGGACACCGGCCCGGTCCAGGGCCACGGCCAGCTGGTAGGCCAGCACGTCGGTGGGGCAGGTGCGGACCTCCACCTCCACGAGCACTACGGGGTGCGGCAGCGGCCCTGGTGCCGAGCCCGCGGGAGTCACGCGCCGGGTGAGCAGCACCCGACAGCCCTGCAGCTGCCGGACGGGCAGAGCGAGCAGGGCTACGGAGACGGCGTCGACGGCAGGACCCGGTTCGAAGCGGTGCGCGGTGTCGTCCTCGGGCCGGGCCGGCGGGAGCGTAGCCGCGGCGTCGAGGCCGGTGTGCGCGGCCCGAGCCGCGTCAGCGAGCCCGGCACGCACCGGCTCGGGCAGCACGGCCCGGTCGGTGACCAGGCTCGCGGTCAGCAGTTCGGCGGCATGCGCGTGCTCGCCCACCGCGACCAGTTCCCGTGCCCAGGCGAGCAGGTCATCGTCGACCCGGCCTGCGAGCGCGAGCAGCAGCTGATGTGTCGCATCCGGCGCCGTCTCGTTCTCCACCTAGCCTCCCCCCGTCCAGCTGGTTGTTGTTCCGACCAAGGCAGCCGTGGATCGCCACAGCTGCGCTGATCCGATGATGGCGGCCTGGTGGTAGGCGGGGGGCTCCCCGTGCGGTGGAAGTACCTCTACGCACGGTGTGCGGTCGCCGTGAACACGCAGCAGGCGCTGCAGCGTGCCCGTGAGGGTCCATGGTCGTTCGGCACCGAGCACCAGCACGATGCGCTGCTCGTGACGGCCGTCGCTGCGCCATCCCTGGCGCAGCTCCACGGCGCCGGGGTGGCCGCGGACCACGGCCAGGACGCTGAGCGCGGCCTGGTCGACGCCGTCGGCCCCGGGCCGGAAGGTGACGTCGGGCTCATCGGCAGCGTGCGCGGGCAGCACCGCGTCGAGCAGGCGTTGTGACGCTCCCCACCCCGCGACGGCCGCAACCAGCAGCTCGCGTTCCTCGTCGGTGAGCCCGACGCGGTGGCGCAGCAGCTCCCGGGGCAGCATCGCACCGAGGGCGATGTGGCCCCCCGCGGCGAGCCAGTCCCGCAGCCGCCACAGCAGCTCGTCGGGCAGCCGGCCGGCCAGCCGGACCAGGAGGTCGTGGCACGCCTGCTCGGCCTGGGTCACGATGCTGTCTCCTTCGCCTGGGCCACCTCGACCACGAGCTCCACCTCGACCGGTGCACCCAGTGGTAGCGCGGCCACCCCGACGGCGGAACGCGCGTGCCGGCCCGCGTCGCCGAACACCTCACCGAGCAGGTCGGAGGCCCCGTTGACCACTTTCGGCTGCTCGGTGAACCCGGCGGTGGAGGCGACGAACCCGACGACCTTCACCACAGCGGTGACGGTGTCGAGGCCCACAAGCGCGTCGACCGCGGCGAGCGCATTGAGCGCGCAGATCCGGGCGAGCCCGTAGGCCTCGTCCGCGTCGATCTCGGCGCCGACCGTGCCGGTGGCGGTGAGTGCGCCCTCGACGATGGGCACCTGGCCGGCGGTGAACACCAGCTGGCCGGTGCGTCGGGCCGGGACGTACGCCCCGGCCGGCGTCACGACCGGTGGGAGCGCGAGGCCCAGCTCGTGGAGCCGTTCGGTCGGGGACGCCATGTGTGCCTCAGCCCTGCGCCGGGCGCTTGAACCAGGCGACGAGCTGTTCGGGATTGGCGCCGGTGGTGACCGATACCAGTTCCCAGCCGTCGCGCCCGAAGTTGTTCAGGATGGCCTGGGTGTTGTGGATCAGAACCGGGGCGGTGAGGTATTCCCACCTGGTGATGGACTGACCGGGGGAGCTCATGGGTGGGTACTGTAGTCAGCGCCTCATCTGCTCGGTCGGCCGGTCGGCCGGTGGCTCCGTAGCCTGGGACGGTGACGTTCTCCGGTTGGCCGGCAGCGCTGTCCGCGGCACGCCTGCACGTGGTGTCGGGCAAGGGCGGGGCTGGCAAGACCACGGTGGCTGCTGCCCTCGCGATCGCGCTGGCCTCCGGTGGCCGGCGCACTCTGCTCGTCGAGGTCGAGGGTCGGCAGGGTATCGCCCAGATGTTCGACACCCCACCGCTGCCCTATGCCGAGCGCAAGATCGCGGTGGCACCCGGGGGCGGGGAGGTGCGGGCGCTCGCGGTGGATGCCGAGGCCGCGCTCATGGAGTACTTCGAGCTGTTCTACCGGCTCGGGATGGCCGGGCGGACGCTGCGCCGAATGGGCGCCATCGAGTTCGCCACCACGCTCGCCCCGGGGCTGCGGGACGTGTTGCTCACCGGCAAGGCCAAGGAGTGCGTGTCCCGCACCGGGCCGGACGGCCGTCGGGTCTACGACGCGGTGGTGCTCGACGCGCCGCCGACGGGTCGGGTCGTGAGCTTCCTCGACGTCACCAAGGCGATGACCGAGCTCGCGCGCAGCGGCCCGATCCACACCCAGGCCGCGGGCGTCGTGCGGCTGCTGCACTCGCCGCTGACCGCCGTCCACCTCGTGACCCTGCTGGAGGATCTGCCGGTGACCGAGACGTTGGAGACCGTCGAGGCGCTGGCCGCCGCCGACCTGCGCGCCGGGGCCGTGATCGTCAACCGGGTGCGGCCGCAGTGGCTGCCGGACCGCTCGGTCACCGCGGCCGCGAACGGGCGCGTCGACGCCGAGCGAATCCGCGCCGGGCTCGCGGCGGCAGGTCTCGACCTCCCCCCGGACGTGCTCGACGCCCTGGTCACCGAGACCGTCGAGCACGCGGTGCGGGTGCACGCCGAAGGGGCCGCGCTGGCCCGGCTCGACGTCGGGCCACCGCTGGCCCGCCTCGAGCTGCCGCAGCTGGTGGACGGCGTCGACCTCGGCTCCCTGTACGAGCTCGCGGCGGCGCTCGTCGAGCAGGGCGTGGCGGTCCGCGCCCTGGACGCAGCGGCGTCGTGAGTCCGGCCAGGGTGCCACCGTGTCTCGATGTCGACGCGCTGCTGGACGACGCCGCGACCCGCGTCGTGGTCTGTTGCGGCTCGGGCGGGGTCGGCAAGACCACCACGTCGGCCGCGCTGGCGATCCGGGCCGCCGAGCGGGGACGTCGCACCGTCGTGCTCACGATCGACCCCGCCAGGCGGCTGGCGCAGGCCCTCGGCCTGGAGACGCTCGACAACGAGCCGGGTCGAGTGGCCGACGTCGGCGCGACCGCAGGCGGTGCGGACGCGCGCTCTGCCGCCGCTGGCCGAGGTGAGCTGCACGCGATGATGCTGGACATGCGCCGGACCTTCGACGAGATGGTGCACGCGCACGCCGCTCCCGAGCGTGCCGAGAAGATCATCGCGAACCCGTTCTACCAGACCATCTCCACGTCGTTCTCCGGGACGCAGGAGTACATGGCGATGGAGAAGCTGGGCCAGCTCGCGGCCACCGGCGAGTGGGACCTGATCGTGGTCGACACGCCGCCGTCACGGTCGGCGCTGGACTTCCTCGACGCCCCGCAGCGGATGGCGAACTTTCTCGACGGCCGGATGATCCGGCTGCTCTCCGCGCCGGCCCGGGCGGGGCGGCGCGGCCTGCGCAAGATCGTCGGAGCCGGGTTCGCGCTGTTTGCGAGGGCGATCTCGACGATCCTCGGCGGCGCCCTGCTGGCCGACGCTTCGGCGTTCGTGCAGGCACTCGACACGATGTTCGGCGGGTTCCGCGAGCGCGCCACGGCCACCTACGCGCTGCTGCGTTCGCCGGGCACCGCGTTCGTCGTGGTCGCCGCGCCGGAGCCCGACGCGCTGCGCGAGGCCGCCTACTTCGTCGACCGGCTCGCCGGCGAGGACATGCCGGTCGCCGGTCTGGTGCTCAACCGCACGCATCCGGTACTGGCGGCGTTGTCGGCGACGAAGGCTCGCGGCGCCGCCGACGGTCTGTCCGGTGCCCCGCTCGCCGCGGCGGTGCTGCGCCTGCATGCCGACCGGGTGGATCTCGCCGACCGGGAAGAGCGACTCCTGTCCCGGTTCATCAGTGCCCACCCGGCGGTCGCGGTGACCCGCGTGCCGGTGGTGGCGAACGACGTGGCCGATCTCGACGGACTCCGCGAGATCGGCGCCCGGCTCGCTGCGGGTGGACCGGAACCGGCGCCGGCGGAGGTGAGCACACCGCTGCGCCGGGCCCGGTAGACCCGCGCCGGCTGGTCAGGCCGACTCGTGCAGCTGCTCCCGCTCCTGTCCGGCTACCCGGGCGAGCGCGTCGGCCGTCTGTTCAGCCGCCGAGGTGTAGTGCGCGTCGCGCGCGTCGGCCAGCAGGTCGGCCCACGACCGCACCTCCGGGCGCCTGCGCAGCAGCGCGCGCCGTTCCCGCTCGGTCATGCCACCCCACACGCCGAACTCGATGCCGTGGTCCAGCGCGTGCGCCAGGCACTCCGTCCGGACGGGGCACGTCCGGCAGAGCTGGCGCACCTCCCGTTGCTGGGCACCTGTCACGAAGAGCTCCTCGGCGTCGTTCGCTCGGCATCGTGCCGCCGTCCGCCAGTTCCACCGGCCCGCCATGGCTGCTCCTCCTGAAGTCGATGTGGTCATCACGACCAGCACAGACGGATTCTGGGAGCAGGCGGTTCCACCCGATACCGAGCAAAACTACTCAACTTCGGCAACGGCGACCTGACGGGAGGGTGACAGGTCCACGCGTAGGCTGGCCCTCCGTGAGCTTCCCGCGCCATCTCCTGCGGCCGGTCGGCCTGCTGCTCGGACTGTGCCTGCTCGCCGGCGTGCTGGTGGCGGGCATGGTGTTCCCGGTCGCCGCGGGCATCGGGCTGGTGTCCACCGACGCGGGCGACAGCGTCAACAGCGTGTCCACCGACCTCGTGGACGGGCCGCTGCCGCAGACCAGCATGGTCACCGACGCGGCCGGGGTCCCCATCGCCTGGTTCTTCGAGCAGAACCAGAACCGGCAGGCCCTGACGCCCGAGCAGATCTCCCCCGCTATGAAGGCCGCCATCGTCGCGGTCGAGGACCGGCGCTTCTACCAGCACCAGGGCGTCGACTGGCAGGGCACGATCCGCGCGCTCATCGCGAACTCGGCGTCGGGCGACGTGGTGCAGGGCGCGTCGACCCTGACCCAGCAGTACGTCAAGAACTACATGCTCTACGTCGAGGCGCAGACCGAGACCGAGCGCCTCAAGGCCACCGAGCGGACTCCGGCCCGCAAGCTCAAGGAGGCCCAGATCGCGCTGCAGATGGAGCGCACCCTGAGCAAGGAGGAGATCCTCACCCGGTATCTCAACATCGTCTCCTTCGGCAACGGCGCCGCGGGGGTCTCCTCGGCAGCCCGCACGTACTTCGGCACCACCGCCGATCAGCTGACGGTGCCGCAGGCCGCGCTGCTCGCGGGCATGGTGCGCAGCACCACGGCCACCGATCCGGTCGTCAACCCGCAAGCCGCCCTCGAACGGCGCAACGTCGTCATTGAGCAGATGCGCGAGCAGCAGATGATCGACCAAGAGCAGGCGGAGGCGGCGTTGGCCACCCCGCTCGGCGTCGTGGACCCGCTGGTCATGCAGCCGAACGGCTGTATCGGCGCGGGCGACGCCGGGTTCTTCTGCAAGTACGTCGTGGACTACCTGACCGCAGCGGGCTTCTCGGCCGAGCAGATCAACCGCGGCGGCTACACGATCCGGACGACACTGGACCGCAACGCGCTGGAGAAGATGAAGGCCTCGCTCACCGAGGAGGTGCCCGCGCGGCAGCCCAACGTCGCCAACGTCATGTCGCTGGTGGCGCCCGGCGCGGACCGGCACCGGGTGCTCGCCCTGGCTTCCAGCCGGACGTTCGGCCTGGACGCCGAGGCGCAGGAGACCAGCTACGGGTTGCCCTACGAGCCGGTCAACCTGGGTGCGGGCTCGGTCTACAAGATCTTCACTGCGGCCACGGCGCTGGAGAAGGGCCTCGGCATCGACTACCAGCTCGTGGTGCCGCCGAGCGGTTACGCCTCGCCGATCTACGTCGACGCCGACGGGCGCCCGCTGCCGGTCCAGAACTCCGGCACTTACCCGGAGCGCATGTCGCTCACCGATGCGCTGGCGCAGTCGCCGAACACGGCGTTCATCAAGCTCGAGGAGTTCACCGGGGTGCCCGACGTGGTCGACATGGCGGTCCGGCTGGGAATGAAGTCGCTGGCCACCACGCCGTTCGTGGACCCGAACACCCGGCTTCCCACCGACCGCTCGATCGCCGAGGTCACGAAGGCGCAGAAGCTGGCGTCGTTCACCCTGGGGGTGAGCCCGACCAGCGTGCTGGAGCTGTCCAACGTCGGCGCCACGCTGGCCAGCGGCGGCGTGTGGTGCCCGCCGAGCCCGATCGAGTCGATCATCGATCCGGACGGCAACCCGGTGCCGGTCACCGAGGCCCCCTGCGAGCAGGTCGTCGAGCCGGGGCTGGCGAACACGTTGCTGACCGCCCTGAGCAAGGACGACACTGACGGGACAGCGGCCGGTGCGGCCGGGCAGGTCGGCTGGGACCGCCCGATGGCGGGCAAGACCGGCACCACCCAGCAGCACAAGTCGGCGGCGTTCGTCGGGGTCGTGCCCCAGATGGCCGGCGCGGTGATCACCTTCGACAACTCCAACTCACCCAAGCCGCTCTGCGACGGCGCCGGCTCGCCGTTCGCCTGCCGCAGCGGCAACATCTTCGGCGGCAAGACCCCGGCCGAGACCTGGTTCGGCACGATGAAGCCGTTGCTCGAGGGCCAGCCCGTGGTGCCGCTGCCGCCGACCGACGAGCGCTACGTCATCGGTGGCGCGGCGTCGCGCGTCCCCGACGTCGTGGGCCGCAGTGAGAGCGACGCCCGTGCGGTGCTGGAACGGGCAGGTTGGGCGGTCTCGACGCGCACCGTGGACAACGCGGCGGCGCGCGGCACGGTCGTCGGTCAGACCCCGCGCGACGCCGCGCTCCCCGGAGAGACGATCATCCTGAGCATCAGCAGCGGCTCGGTGCCACCGCCGCCGCCCGCGCCCACGGCCGAGGCCCGGCCGGGTGAGCCGCCTGGAGGTCCGCTGTCGTTTGACGAGCTGCCGATCCCCGACGGTGTGGTGCCGCCGGGCGAGCAGCAGCCGGGCGGCTGAGGCGAAGGCGGTCTGTCCTCGCGTGTCCCCGTTGGGGCGACCCACCGGCCGCACGCGGGACGAGCAGGCGACGGTCGACCTAGCATCTGGTGGCATGACAGTCGGGCCGGGTGACGCGCTGTTCGGTCAGGACGGCACGGGCGGCACGGGCGGCACGGGCGGTGGCGACGCCGGTGGTGCCGGACCGGTGGACGGCGTCGGCCCGCTCCCGGGTTTCACCCTGCCGGTCGTGCGGCTGCCGACAATCGGGCCGGACGGGGAGATCACCGGGCTCGACGAGCTCGACACCGACCTCGACACCGCGCCGCCGGCGTTTCCCGGGCCCGACGAACCCGTGATCGACGTCCCGGCCCCCGGAGCGGCATCAGGCACGGCTACCGAGTCCGATCCGGTGATCACGCCGCCGACCGATCCGATGCCCGTCCGCCACGTCGCCCCCGGGGTCGCCCGGCCCACGTTCACCCGCGCCGTGACCACACCCGGCCACGACGCTCGTCCGCGGGTCGTGGCCGAGCCCGACATCCTGGGGCTGTCGCGGCGCTCGCGGAGCCGGCTGGGGTCACGGCTGTTCACCTGGTTCTTCGTGGTGGTGTTCGCCCTGATCATCATTCAGATGGTCGTGGCGCTGCTCGCCCCCTAGATCGTGACCGGCACGACTGCCGTAGTGGCCGACCCGGTGAATCTCATCAGGCTCCCTGGCCGGGCACCCTGTTGCCCGGCATGGAAGGATGGCGCCCTGATCATCGAGTACCCGAGCAGGACGTGCAGGAGGACCGCAGGTGGCCAGCCCGACCAGCTCCAGCGGCGCGGAGGTTCCCCCCGTGCTCCCGTCGATACCGCTCGCCCCCGAGCCCGTGGCGCCCGTGGGTGAGCAGTCCATCGGTGGGCTCGTCCGCGAGGTCACCTCGCACGTCTCGACGCTCGTGCGCGCCGAGGTCGAGCTCGCCCGTTCCGAGGTGACCGCCGAGGTGAAGAAGGGTCTGCAGGGCAGCATCTTCTTCGTCGTCGCGCTGGTGGTCCTGCTGTTCAGCCTGTTCTTCTTCTTTTTCGCGCTCGCCGAGCTGTTCATCTATCTAGGGTTGCTCCCGGTGGTCGCGTACGGCATCGTCTTCGGGATCATGCTGCTGGTGGCGGCGCTGTTCGGCCTGCTTGGCTACCGCCGCGTCCGAAAGATCCGCAAACCGGAGCGCACGATCACGACCCTCAAGGAGTCGGCCCAGGTGCTGTCCCAGCGGGGTCGGCGCGAGGGCAACGGGGTGGTTGCGCCGCACGAGATGAACGGGCACAGCGTCCCCCTGGCGCGCTGAGCCCGGTGCGGGCGCGGGGCGGAGCCGATCCCTCGTCGGTCCGACTGCCCGGGCCCTGGGTGCACCGCGCGATCTCGGCGAACGGGATCCGGCTGCACGTCGCCGAGTGCGGTGACGGCCCGCTCGTCGTGCTGCTGCACGGGTTCCCGGAGTTCTGGTGGTCGTGGCGCCACCAGCTCACCGGGCTCGCCGCGCAGGGCTACCGGGCCGTGGCTGTGGACCTGCGAGGATACGGCGACACCGACAAGCCACCGCGCGGCTACGACCTGTGGACGCTCGCCGGTGACGTCGCCGGGTTGATCCGGGCGCTCGGCGAGTCGCGGGCCGACGTGGTGGGCCACGGTTGGGGCGGGCTCATCGGCTGGACCGTCGCGGCCCTGCACCCGCGGCTGGTGCGGTCGCTCGCGGTGCTGGGCGCGGCGCACCCGCTGGCCGTGCGCGCGGCCGTGCTGCGGGATCCGCGTGGTCAGGGCCGGGCGACGATGGGCTACGCGCTGGGCTTCCAGCTGCCGCGGTGGCCGGAACGCTCGCTGCGCGCCGACGGTGGTGCGCGCGTGGAGTGCATCATGCGAGCCTGGGCCGGGTCCGAGTGGGCGGCCTCGGACGACTTCGCCGAGGCGGTGGCGCACTACCGGCGGGCGATCCAGGTGCCCGGGGTGGTGCACTGCGCCATGGAGTACTACCGGTGGGCGCTGCGCTCGCAGCTGCGGGCCGAGGGCAGGCGCTACGCCGCGGCCGTCGCCCGGCCCGCGTCGATGCCGGTGCTGGCGGTGCACGGTGCGGACGACCCGTACGTGCTCACGCGCACGGCCGCGGCGTCCGCACCGTGGGCCGGACCCGACCACCGGCTGCACGTTCTCTCGGGGACGGGCCACTTCCCCCACCAGGAGCGCCCGTCGGCGACCACCGACCTGCTCGCCGCCTTCCTGGGCCGCTGACCGTCGAGCCGGGGACTACCGCGCGGCGCGTGCCGCGACGGCGGTGTCCGGGTTGTCGGTGAACACCCCGTCGACGCCGGCGGCGAAGAACGCCGCGTACTCGGCGAAGACGTCGCCGTAGTCGGTGGGCGAGGAGCCTGAGCGCAGGTTCGCCGGCAGGAACTGGTTCTCGTTGCGGAACGTGTAGGGGTGCACGAGCAGGCCTGCCGCGTGCGCGTCGGCCACGAGCGAGGTGGGCTCGGCGAGGGCGTCGTCCGTGTCGCGGGGGATGACCCGGTTCTTGTCCGGCCCGATGCCGTCGGCGTAGGTGGCGATCTCGGCCAGCCCGGCCGGGGTGGTCAGGTCGGCGAAGGTGCGCGGGTCGCCGGCCGCGACGAGGTCGGCCGGGGCGCCGGTGATGCTGATCAGCTGCACCAGCGGCACGCGCAGCTCGGCGCGCAGCGCCCGCAGGTTCGCGGTCTCGAAGGACTGCACGAACACCGGGGCGCCCTCCTCGTTGAGTCCGGCCTGGTTCAGCGCGGCGACGAGCGCGGGCTCCAGCGGCACGCCGAGCGAGGCGAAGTACGTGGGGTGCTTGGTCTCCGGGTAGACGCCGATCTCGCGGCCGAGCTCCGTCGACAGCCGCTCGCGCAGCTCCAGTACCTCGGCGAACGTCGGCACCTCGTACCGGCCGTCATAGATCGTGTTCTCCTGGCGGACGTCGGGGATCCGCTCCTTCGCGCGCAGCGTCGTGAGCTCGGCGAGGGTGAGGTCCTCGGTGAACCAGCCCGTGAGCTCGACGCCCTCGATCGTCTTCGTGGTCCGACGATCGGCGAGCTCCGGGTGGTCGGCGACGTCGGTGGTCCCGCCGATCTCCGACTCGTGCCGGACCGGCCGCGCCCCGGTGGCCGATGACGATCGGGCTCGCCTCGGCCTTCCCCGGTGCGGCGACGGCGCCTGGCGCGCCCGCGGGAACGGCGGTCAGGGCGACGGCGGTGAGAACGGCCACGGTGAGTCCTCGGAGCGGGGAACGCATGTGGCGCACGATGACCCGATCGGGCGACGGCACGGCCACTGGCGGGCGTCGGGTTCAGGTCCAGATGATGAACGGCCGATGCGGGCGCGGGGTTGCCGGGGCCGGGACCTACGATTCCTCGTCGTGCGCGTCCTGGTCGTGGGGTCCGGTGCTCGCGAGCACGCCATCGTCCTCGCCATGGCGCAGGACCCCGAGGTGACGGCGCTGGCCTGCGCACCGGGCAACGCGGGCACGGCCGGGGTGGCCGAGCAGCACGCGCTCGACGTGGTGGACCCCGCCGCCACGGCCGCGCAGGCCCTCGACTGGAAGGCCGACCTCGTGGTCGTCGGGCCCGAGGTGCCGCTCGTCCTGGGCGTCGCCGACGCGGTCCGCGCGGTCGGCGTCGCCTGCTTCGGCCCGAGTGCCGCCGCCGCCCGCATCGAGGGCTCCAAGAGCTTCGCCAAGGACGTCATGGCCGCTGCCGGGGTGGCCACCGCGAGGTCGGAGATCGTGGACAGCCCGGCGCATCTGGACGCCGCGCTCGCCCGGTTCGCCCCGCCTTACGTGGTGAAGGACGACGGGCTGGCCGCGGGCAAGGGTGTTCTCGTGAGCCCGGACCTCGACCTCGCCCGCGCGCACGCCCGTACATTGCTCGACGACGGGCACCCGGTCCTGCTGGAGTCCTACCTCGACGGCCCCGAGGTGTCGCTGTTCTGCCTCGTCGACGGCGAGACGGTGGTGCCGTTGCTGCCCGCGCAGGACTTCAAGCGCGTCGGCGACGAGGACTCCGGGCCGAACACCGGCGGGATGGGCGCCTACGCGCCGCTGCCCTGGGCCCCGCCCACCCTCGCTGACGATCTCGCGGCCGCGGCGGTGGCGCCCGTCGCCGCGGAGCTGGTGCGCCGGGACGCCCCGTTTCAAGGGCTGCTCTACGCCGGGCTGGTGCTGACGTCGTCGGGGCCTGCCGTGGTGGAGTTCAACTGCCGCTTCGGCGACCCGGAGGCCCAGGTCGTGCTCGCCCTGCTGCGGACGCCGCTGGCCCAGCTGCTGCACGCCACGGCCACCGGCACGCTGGCGACGCAGCCGCCGCCGCAGTGGGCCGACGGCGCCGCCGTGACCGTCGTGGTGGCGGCCGAGGGCTACCCCGGCCCGCCCCGGCTGGGCGACGTGATCAGCGGCGCCGAGGCCGACGGCGTGCTGCACGCCGGCACCCGGCGGCGGGACGACGGCGCGGTGGTGTCCGCGGGCGGACGGGTGCTCTCGGTCGTCGGCACCGGTGCCGACCTGGCGGCAGCCCGGGAGGACGCCTACCGCCGGCTCGCCGGCGTGCACCTCGCCGGTTCCCACCACCGCACCGACATCGCCCTGCGCGCCGCCCGCGGCACGGTGGCCGTGCCGACCGCAGGGTGACGAGAGGGCGCCTCGTCGGCGACGTCGCACGGGCTACGATGACGCTCGACCGCCTACTTGGAGGCGCTCAGCCCGGCCGACTCGGTGCTGGTGATCGAGCGGGTGGTCGCCGAGATGTCTGGATGAGAGGATTCGGCCATGCCCGCGCGAGTGCCTGACGACGTCGAGTGGCGCAGCAGCAGCTACAGCGGCGACGAGGGCGACACCGGTGGCTGCGTCGAGGTGGCGATGCTCCCCGACGGCGGCGTAGCGCTGCGCGACAGCAACGACCGCGACGGCCAGATCCACGTGTACACCGCCGCCGAGTGGATCGCCTTCGTCAAGGGCGTACACGCGGGCGAGTTCGACCGCCCCTAACCGGCTCCACCACCGCCCTCGGGTAGACGCGGTCGTGACCAGCCGTGGAGCCGCTGGAACGTGGTTCGGTGGTGTCGTGAGGCTGACCATCGTCGAGCGGTTCTAAGCTCGTCCCGATGACCGCGACGAATCACGCTCAGCCGGCAGGCCGTACGCGTCCGAGCCCGATCGCGGACGCTCTGACAGCGCCGGGCGGTGCGATCTGGCATCGGGTTGCACTGCAGGTCAACCCGTACGGCTACGAGGGCCGGCGGGCACCTCGGCACTCGTTCGACGACGAGGCGGCCTACAACAACGCGCTGGTCGCGGAGTGTCGGCGGCTGGGTGTCGACCTCATCGGAATCACCGACCATTGGCGCGCCGAAAGCGGCGTCGGCCTGATCGAGGTCGCCGAGGCCGCCGGGATCGTCGCTCTACCGGGGTTCGAGGCCGTGTCGAGCGAGGGCATTCACCTGCTCATCCTGTTCGAGCGCAGCACTCCGCTCTCGGCCGTCGACGCCGCGATCGGCGGATGCGGCGTCACGCCCGGCTGTGCCTCGGGCCAGCCCGGGAGGTCCTTCGGTGACATCGTGTCCTGCGCGGTTGACCGTGGAGCGATGGTCATCCCCGCCCACGTGAACGGCCCCGACGGCCTGCTGACCGCACTGAACAGCGGATTCGCCCGGATCACCGCGTGGCGCCATCCTGACGTGCACGCCGTCGCCGTTGCACCGGGTGCCGGGCTGACGGAGCTCCAACGCAGGGTCCTGAACAACGCGGAGGCCGAGTACTCCCGTGAGCACCCCGTGGCCGTTCTCCACGCCGACGACATCTCCGACCCGCAACGGCTCGGCACCTCCGGCGGTAGCTGCTGGGTGAAAATGGCGGCACCCTCCCTCGCCGGACTGCAACTCGCGGTCCGCACGCCGAGCACGCGGATCAGCCTGAGTGACCCCGCCCGTGCTGACCACCCGGTGATCGAGGCCGTCGCCTGGGAGGGCGGGTTTCTCGACGGCGTCAGGCTCCGCTTTAGTGGGTCACTGACCTGCCTAGTGGGTGGCCGAGGCACGGGAAAGTCGACCGTCGTCGAGAGCCTGCGGTTCGCGCTCGGACTGGTCCCGATCGGCGAGGCCGCGACGAAGGGCCACCGGCAGCTGATCGCCACGGTGCTGCAGCCGGGCACGAAGGTCACCGTTCAACTGCGCAGCAGGTCGGAGACCTATAGCGTCGAGCGTTCCGTACCCGACCCCCCGGTCGTACGAGACTCGGCGGGCAGCGTGCTCTCCTCTCGGCCCGCGGACGTGCTGGGCGCGGTCGAGGTGTTCAGCCAGCACGAGCTGGCCGAGTTAGCCGAGTCGCAGGACTACGTCGCCGAGCTCCTGCGGCGCTTCGGCGGCCCCACCATGCCCGACCGGCACGCGGTCGGGCCCGCGCTGCGCCGCAACCGTGAGGGCATCCTCGCTGCACTGCATGAGTTGGAGACTATCGACGAGCAGCTCGACGAGTTGCCGCGTCAGCAGGAGGCGCTCACCCGCTTCCACGCTGAAGGGCTCGATAGCCGACTTGCCGAACAGGCCGAGATCGATCGTGAACAGAGTGTCCTGGCGACCACCGGAAGCCGCATCGACGACTTTGTCAACGCCGTCGATCCACTTCGTGATCCCGGCCTCCTTGACCCCACGTTCATCACTGCCCCAGGGTTTACCGGTGCGGGCGACATTGTGATGCGCGAAACGATCGCGGAGCTCATCGAGCGGTTACGAACCGAGGCTCGGGCGGCGGTGGCCGCGCTGGACGCCGCAACGTCAGTCGCCCGCGATGAGCTCACAGCTGTTGAGACGGAGTGGACGAACCGGACGGCAGCGGTGCGCGACCGTTTCGACGTCGTGCTGCGGACTCTGCAGGGGACGGGACTGGACGCGAACCGCTACTTGGCGACCCGCCGAGCGGTGGAACGACTGAGCCCGCTTGTCGATCGGCGCCCCCAGGTTCACGGACGGCTCACCACGCTACGCGACGAGCGTCGTCAACTCCTGGCCCAGCTCGCCGAGGAGGCTGCGGATGACCGTAGGCGCGTCTCGCAGGCGTGCAGCGCGGCCGGTGCCAAGCTGCGTGATGTCGTTCGGGTCAAGCCGGTTCCCTCCGAGAGCCGCGACGCGATCCTGAAACTGATCGAGAACGTCCCGGGCCAACGCACTCAGATCAAGCGGGCGGTGCAGCACCAGGATTTCTCGCCCCTCGCCCTCGCCGCTGCCGCTCGCCGCGGTGTCGATGCCCTCGCCGTCGAGTTCGACATCCGCGGGGCGCAGGCAGCCAGTCTCGTCGCCGCCGGTGAGCCGTTGTTTCTGGCTCTCGAGGAGATGACCGTGCCGACGGCCGCAGTCGCCTCGTTGAACGTCGCCGATGGCGAGGGCCAGGAGTTCCGCAGGCTCAGTGAACTGTCGCAAGGCCAGAAGGCCACCGCTCTGCTCCTGCTGCTGCTCACGTCCTCGAACGGACCACTGATCATCGACCAACCCGAGGACGACCTGGACAATCGCTTCATCTGGGAGGGCGTCGTGCCGAGGTTGCGCGAGCTCAAGAACACCCGACAGCTGATCTTCAGCACGCACAACGCGAACATCCCGGTACTGGGCGATGCCGAGCTCGTCGTGGTTTTGGAGTCCGTTGACCGGAAGGGTCGTGTCGCAGCCGATGGCGCTGGGTCGCTGGACGAGGAGCCGGTGCGGGTCCTTGCCGAGCAGATCCTCGAAGGCGGCCGAGAGGCGTTCGGCCGACGGCGCTACCTCTACGGGTTCTGATGATCACCCTTGTCGAGTTGTCGACGCTCCTGCGCGAAGGCGAGAACAGCGGGGTGGAGTTCAAACGCGACGACATCGCGCCGCAGGACCTCGCCAAGGCCCTCGTCGCGTTGAGCAACCTGCGGGGTGGCCGGGTGCTGCTCGGTGTCGAGGACGACGGAAATGTCAGCGGCGTTGTGCGGGACGACGTTGACGAATGGGTGTTGACCTGTGCTCGGGACAAGGTCCGGCCACCCTTGATCCCGTACGTCGAGACCGTCACCGACCCGGGGAGCGGGCGTCGGCTTGCCGTGGTGACCGTTGAAGCCGGCTATGCTGTCCATGCGGTGTGGCATAATCGACACTTCTCCTACTACGTTCGGGCAGGCCGCCAGAGCCGTGAGGCCAGTCCGGAGGAGCTGGCCCGCCTGCAGCAGCAACGTGGCACGTTCCGGGCGGAGCTTCGGCCGATCAGCGGAGCCTCGATCGACGACCTCGACCGCCGGCGGCTACGGGACTACTTCCAGCGGGTTCGCGGCCAGTCCGTACCGGATGATCGGGAACGTGACGAGTGGTCCCGGCTTCTGCTTGCCACCGAGTTCCTTATCGACGGCGTTGACGGGCCGGTACCCACGGTGGGCGCGGTCGCGCTGTTCAGCCCGATCGCGAAGCGCTTTCTCCCGCAGTCGGGAGTGGACGCCGTCGCCTATCCGGGCCAGGAGAAGGACTACGCTGCCCTCGAAAGGACAGCCTTACCTGGGCCATTGACTCCACTCCTGGACGCGACGGGGGCAATGCTCGAACCCGGTGTGGTCGATCAGTCCGTCTCGTTCGTCCGACGCAACGCGGGGGCAGCAGCTGAGCTGGCGGGCGGATCACGCCGGGTCGATTTTTCAGGTCTCCCCATCGAGCCGGTGCGTGAGGCCCTCGTCAACGCACTCATCCACCGCGACTACCTGCTCGCCCACACCGATGTCGAGCTCAGCCTGTTCGCCGACCGCCTGGAGGTGGTCAGTCCCGGTCGGCTACCGAACGGGGTCACCGTCGAGGGTATGCGACTCGGCGTGCGCGCGGCCCGCAACGAGCTCATCAAGGACGTGATGCGCGACTACGGCTATCTGGAGCACATGGGTCTCGGCGTCCCGCGGAAGATTATTCGGGGAATGCTCGACCACAACGGGACTATGCCGGAGTTTCGCCTCGGCGAGGAGAGCCTGACCGTTGTGCTGTCTCGTGTCGTTCCAGCCGAAGAGGTCGCGACCCTATGACCAGTCGGCCACCCACCGTCTGGGTTGGTCAGGCGCGAGCGGCGTGGCTATGGGTTAGTTCTGCGTGGCGGGCTCGCAGGCCGGTCATGATCAGTGCCAGGCCGTGCCGGAAGGTCGAGTCCGGATCCAGTGCGGGCCTGGCGCGGCTGGCTGCCACCAGGTTCGGCAGGTCCTCGGCGTCCCGGATGCGGACGGCCATCGCGGCGTCGGCCTCGGTGGTCGCACCCCGGGCGGCCTCGGCCTGATACTCCAGGGCGGATCCGAGAACGAAGTTGCCCACGGTGAGGATCGACTCGAGCGCCTCCGCCGGGGGGAAGCCGACGTCGACCAGGCTGCCGACCACTTGTTCGACCGTCGGCAACGAGCTCTCCGTGGGTCGGTTGCCGGCCGCGACGAGCGCGGCGTCGCGGTGGCTCACCAGCGCGCGGTACTGGGCGGCTGCGCTCTCGGCGAGCCACTCCCACCAGGGCTGGCCAGGCGCGGGCCGGACCGGAGGCCGGTGCTCGGCTACGATCGCCTCGGCGACCAGGTCGAGCAGGGCCCTCTTGTCGCGCACGTGCCAGTACAGCGTCGGCGCCGACACCCCGAGCTCGCAGGCCAACCGCCGCAGCGTCAGGCCCTCCAGCCCGACGTCGTCGAGCAGCCGGACCGCGGTCTGCACCACCTCGTCCCGGGTGATCGCCACCGAACCGCCTTCTTGCCGTGATGATTGTCTCTCGAACGCCGTTAGAGTACTGTCTCGAACGATGTTAGGGAAACGGAGGTGGTGCTGATGGGTGAGGTGAGCACGGAGGTGGCGGAGCGCGAGAAGGCTCTCCTGCCGGTGCCAGCAGTGCAGGTGCGTGGGCTGGTGAAGCGCTACGCCGAGGTCGAGGCCGTGCGCGGGATCGACCTCGACGTCGCCCCCGGCGAGACGTTCGGCTTCCTCGGTCCCAACGGGGCCGGCAAGTCCACCACGATCAATATTCTCTGCACGCTCGCCACGGCGAGCAGCGGCAGCGCCCGGGTGGCGGGGTTCGACGTGGCCACCGAACGCAGCGCAGTCCGGCGGCATATCGGGCTGGTGTTTCAGGAGCCCACGCTGGACACCTACCTGACCGGTGAGCAGAACCTCCGCTTCCACGGCGAGCTCTACGGGGTGGACCGGTCGGGCGCGGCGGCGCGGCGGGAGGAGGTGCTGCGGATGGTCGGGCTGTGGGAGCGGCGCGGCGATGCGGTGCAGACCTACTCCGGGGGGATGCGCCGCCGACTGGAGATCGCCCGCGGGCTGCTGCACTCACCGAAGGTGTTGTTCCTCGACGAGCCGACGGTCGGGCTGGACCCGCAGACCAGGGCGTCGATCTGGACTTACATCCGTGACCTGCACCGCAGCGAGGAGATCACCGTCTTCGTGACCACGCACTACATGGACGAGGCCGAACACTGCGACCGCATCGCCATCATGAACGAGGGTCGGATCGTGGCGCTCGACACCCCCGATGCACTCAAGGCCGAGGTGGGCAAGGACCGGGTGCAGATCACCACCGATGACGACCACGCCGCGATCGCCGCGTTGGGTGAACGGTTCGGCCTGAAGGCCGCGGTGCACGAGGGGGTGGTGAGCTTCGCGGTGGCCGACGGGGCGGCGTTCGTGCCGCGCCTGTTCGACGGGCTCGGCGTTCCCATCCGCTCGGTGACCGTCAACCGTCCCAGCCTCGACGACGTCTTCCTCGCCCACACCGGGACGACGATCCGTGACGCGGAGTCCTCGGGCGCCGGGATGAGCCCGATGGCCGAGTTGGCCCGGAGGGGACGGTGAGCGAGATGACCGAGGTCGCTGTCGCCGCGGTGCGGGTACCGGCGTTCGACCTGCGCCACGAGGCCCGAGCAGCGTTCGTCGTCTGGCAGCGGGAGCTGATCCGCTTTGCCAAGGACCGAGCGCGCATCGTGTCCTCGCTGGCCCAGCCGGTGCTGTTCCTGTTCGTCCTCGGAGTCGGGCTCGCCTCGCTGGTCGACGTGGGCAACGGCGCGGTGAACTTCACGACCTTCCTGTTTCCCGGCGTCCTCGCCGTGTCCGTCCTGTTCACCGCCGCGTTCTCCGGGATCTCGATGGTCTGGGACCGGGAGTTCGGCTTCCTGCGGGAGATGGCCGTGGCGCCGGTGAGCACCACGGCCATCCTGACCGGCAAGTGCTTCGGCGGTGCCACGGTCGCCACGCTGCAGAGCCTGATCCTGCTGGCCCTCGCCGGGCTGGTGGGCGTCCCCTACGAACCGGCGATGATGCTGGTCCTGGTCGGGTTGCTGTTCCTGATGGCTTTCATGATCACTGCGCTTGGCCTGATGCTGGCCGCGCGGGTCAAGCAGGTGCAGTCCGCGATGCCCATGGTCCAGCTGATCATCACACCGCTGATGTTCCTGTCCGGCGCGTTGTTCCCGCTCTCCGGGCTTCCGACCTGGCTCGCCGTGCTGACCCACGTTAACCCGATGACCTACGCGGTGGAGCCGATGCGCTCGGTCGTCTTCGACCAGCTTCAGGTCGACCCGGTGACCCGGGCGACCTTCGATCCCGGCATCGCCTGGGGCAACTGGCAGGTGCCGGTCGGGGTGCAGGTTCTCGTCGTGATCGCCGCCTGCGTCGCGTTCCTGGCCATCGCCGTCGTGCGGTTCGCCCGCACCGAATGAGTCACCATCTCGGGCCGTCCCGTTGGTTGCGTTCCGCCAGGATCTTGTGCGGCACCTGCAGGAGTCGCAGCAGGGTGACCAGCCCGAGACCGCCGATCACGTTGCCCAGCGCCACGAGGGCGAACAGACCGAGCCAATCGGCGTAGCTGAAGGGGGCACCTGCCTGCAGTCCGGCGAAGCAGAGCAGCGACGTCACGATCGCGTGGGCGATCTGCCCCCCACCCAGCAGGAAACCGATCACGGTCGCCGGTACCAGGCGGACCCCGTCGGAGTCGGTCGCATGTTGCATGTGGGTCATCAGCGTGATGAGCATGCCACCGACGAGGGCGAGCGCGAACGTCCGCCACGTGATTCCCAGCTCGAAGTAGAAGGTCGCGACCTCGACTGCGGTCTCCCGCAGGGCCGGGAAACCCGCCACGATGAGCGCGGTGATGACCCACCCGCCGGCGAGGTTCATCACCAGGGTCGCGAGCCAGAGCCGGGCCAGTCCGAACAGGGTGCCGCGCTTGGTGGCGACCGCCGCGACGGGGACGAGGAAGTCCTCGGTGAACAGCTCGCTGCGCGCGAGGGTCAACGCGATCAGGCCGATCGCGAACGCCACGCCGCCGAGCAGCTTGCTCCCGGTCGCGCTCTCCACCAGGAGCAGGGCCAGCACCCCGATGCCGACGTCGAGACCGCCGAGGAACCCCGTGGACAGCAACCCCGGCCACGACCGACCCAGCCGTTGCTCGCCCTCGTCGACCAACCGGTCGAAGGTCTGCTCGGAGTCCTCCTGCGGAACGTTCGGATCGGCGACGTTGTGATCACTCATAGCTCATACTGCGGTATCGCTGATCTTACGCGCAAGATACTGACTCGAAACTTGGTCACCTGACAGTGTTGGCGAGGACACCGACTGTGCGAGCGGGGAAGGAAGGCACCGACCCCGCTGAGTCGAGCTACCGCGGGTGGTCGGGGGCGAGGGGGCCACGGGTCCGACGGCGGAGCCAGTCTCGGCTCTTTTTCAGCGTTCGGCTGGTGGTGGTCGGCCCGGAGCGGGCTTCGATCCGGTCACCGATGGCGCCGAGCAGCCAGCTCAGGACGGGGACACCGACGGCGAGCAGCAACCACAGCCGCAGCCGGGCGGACAGGAACGCCCACATGGAAGGCCTCCTCAGAGTTAGTGGGATGACTTTCGGCATCCGGGATGTCGGCGCTGGCAACGAGGCGCAGCTCTACCGTCTGCGACCGGGTTGCATCAGCTCCCAGACGGCCGCTGTGGCGAAGCCGTAGGCCAGATGCGGCACCAGGTCTGAGAACCACGAGCTCGCCGGCCAGGTCCGTGGGTCGGTGACGCCCAGCGCCACCATCGGACCCGTGGTGCCGACGTTCGCGGCCAGGCTGGCACCCACGCCCAGCAGGGCGAACGGGACGCGACCGAGTTTCGGCCGGACCAGCCCGTACAGCGCGCCGGTGCCCAACCCTGCGGCGATCCCGAGCAGCGCACCCAGCCCCGAGCGGCGGTTGCCGGCCTCGTCGCTGTCCGGGTCGTGCTCGGACAGGCTCACGTGAGTGAGCTCCTCCGCCTTGCGCACCGTGTCCTCCGGCGTGGTGCTTGCCGGACGCGCGCGGGTCGCCATCTCCAGGTACGTGACGGCGTTCAGCGCCGTCGTTCCGGCTGCGCCTGCAGCGATTCCGGTCAGAACTTCTCGACTCATGGCGATGCTGTTCCCACTTCTGACCACTTCTATCCCGGATTCCTCGGTGCCTACGCGCCTGCCGCAATTCCGTTACCACGGACGAGGATGAGGGTGGGTCGGTTGTCGGTCTGGCTGAGCAGTGTACGCACGGTCGTGATCGGCCAGGCCAGCTCGGTCGCGAGGTCGCTGAGGGTGAGCCCGTGCTGCTGCGCCAGGTCGAAGGCGCTGCGCAGCAGGGTGGGGGTCTCGCCGGGGTAGGTGGTGATCGGCTCGGTGCGCAGCAGCCCGGCGGTGCGGAGCTGCGCCAGCCGCTGGTAGGCGCGGCGGGCCGACACGTCGGTGGCGAGGCCGAGCTCTCGGGAACGTCGCACGAGCGAGTCCACTGAGACGCCCCATCGGCGGCCGACGGGTTCGAGTGCGGGGATACGCAGCCGAGGGGGGAGCTCGGCCTCGATCTCGGCCGCGGGGGTCAGCAGCTCCGCGGCGAAGCGGTCGGCCTCGCGTTCCTGTTCGGTGTCGCCAGGCGCGACGTCGGTGTGCAGGAGGAGGTGGCCGAGCTCGTGCGCGGCGGTGAACCGGTGCCGGTAGACGTCGTTGGCCCGGTCCGGGGTCAGGATCACCAGCGGGCGCGGTAGCCGGGAGGTGGAGAACGCGTCGACGCGCGCCGCCTCGTCGGCCCCGGAGAACGGCAGCACCGACACGACCACCCCATGCAGCTCCATGGTGCGGACCAGGTGCCGGAGCGGTCCCTTCCCGATGCTCCAGTACCGGCGCAGCGCCCGCGCCGCTGCCTCGGGCTCGACGAGCCCCGCGACCGGCTGGTGGGAGACGGGCGGAAGGTCGACGGCGGGCAGCTCGACGCGCAGCTCCAGCGCGTGGGTGAGCTCCCAGAGCTGCTCGACGAACGCGACGGCCCTGGCCCGCTGACCGACCCGGGTGCTGCGCAGGCTCCGGAAGTGCGCCATCGACGCGTCCAGGCGGGCATGCGGACGGCCCGCGGCGAAGAACGCCACGGGGACGTCGAGGATCTCGGCAAGGGTGCCGAGATGATCCGCGCGTGGTGCGATGACGCCGGCCTCGTACTGGCCGATCGCCGCAGGGGAGACCCCGAGCTTGCCCGCCAGGTCCTGCTTGGTCAGGCCGGCCAGGACCCTGGCCTGGGTGAGACGCGCCGCGTCGAAGGCGTCGGCGACGGCACCGGCCGATGCGGACTCGAACAGCGACGGTTGGCGGGGCCGTCTGGTCACGGAGTGCCGGTCTTCCCGGGCGTCGGGTCGGTCGGGTCGGACATGGTGGGCGGTCCGGCCAGCGGGGGACGCGGACGCAGGTTCGGCTCGGCGACGGGGCCGGAGTCGAAGGCGCCGCGCGAGGAGGGGGCGGTATCGCGGACGGGGTCGCGGGCGGTCGCGGGCAGCTGGAGGTCCTCGCGGAAGATCCAGTCCAGCCGGTCGTCGGCGCGGAGCTCGGCGTAACCGAGGTAGCCGCGCAGCAACGCCTCGGGGGTGCTGGCGTAGCCGAGCACGGCGATGCGCTGCCCGCCGGTGGCCAGCTCCCGGACCGCCTCGACGTAGGAGCCGAGCTCCTCGCGCTCCTCGCCGGTGAGGTCGGCGAGGAGACCGTCCCCGAGACCGGGCTCGCCCAGTTCCAGCTCCAGTTCCAGCGGGAGCTCGAGCGGTTCGAACAGCGACCTGCGTGTCTCGGAGACCGGGTGGCCGAACGGCACGTCGTCGATGCTGGTCGTGCGGTCCTTGGCGTAGCGCCACGGGACCAGCGGCACGCCGTTGATCACGGGCAGGTGATAGCTGGCTCGTGGTGGGCGGTGCACCTGGACTCCCTGCCTGCCAGCGAGCTCCTCGACGAGTGCTCGCGGGACTGCCAGCCACATCAACCCGTACGCCGCCGCGTTCCCGAGCTCGAGATGGGCGTGGATCGCGGCGTACCTGTTGTGCGTGGCCGCCAGCACCCTGGGCAGCACGGAGCGAACGTGCGGGCCCGCCTCCCCCAACACCTGCTGTGACCAGGCGAGACTCTCGATTTCGGTCATCCAGCCCACCCTCTCGCTTCATTGGAGCGAGAGGAAGGTATCACGAAGCTTCAGTAACGCCCAGGGAACGGACACCAGGGTGTCAGATCACCGGACACTCGGCAGCCAGCTCGCATCAGCGCGACAGTGCTGCGGTGAAATTCCCTTGCTCGCCGCAGCGCAGCTTGCCAGCATCAAATCGGAAGGTCGCGCGCCGGGTTCGGTCTGGAGCCAGACGCGCGAGGTACGTTAAGAGACAATCAAAGCTACGTTAAGGAACACTCAAAATCCGCCGAAGGGCGGACGGGGGGACTACAATGGGAAGAGGGGGCCGGGTTTCGATCCCGGACGCGACGCCAGGTCAGCCGTGATGAGCTTCACTCGCACTGCTGGTCCTGGCGTAGCGGAACATCATCGAGGATGACCTTGAGAAGCCGATGAGCACGTCGGATAGGTCGAACGCCTTACTCTTGTGAGCCACGACACGGACCACTGCTGTACTGGGTCTCGGCTTCTGTCCGGCAATCGGGTGAAATACCAGTCAACAGTCCTCAGTGGCGTATGTGAACACCCGCCGCAGCACTCTGTAGGTGCGTGTCCATCACTCGCTGTCCATCAACTCCGGGGGGAGCTGATATGACCACGAAGCTTGCGCGGCCAGCGGCTGAACAAGCCCACCACGACCACGACACCGTCGACCTGGCGGTGCGGGGACCGCTGCAGCGGACCGGATCGACGTTCCGTGCCTTCCGTACCACCGCCAGCGGTCTCGAGGGGACCGTCATCGGTTGGCTGCACCAGCACAGCATCACCCTGTTGCGGATCAGCATGGGTGCGGTGATCCTCGGGTTCGGTGTCCTGAAGTACTTCCCGGGTATGAGCCCGGCCGAGGGTCTCGTCCTGGTGACCACCAAGCTGTTGACCTTTGGGTTGGTGCCCGACCAGGTGCTGATGGTGCTGACCGCGACCATGGAGTGCGCCCTGGGCCTGTCGCTGATCCTCGGTCGGGGGTTGCGGGTGAGCATCTACCTGCTGGTGTTCTGGGTGCTGGGGATCCTGTCGCCGGCGTTGCTGGTTCCGCAGCGGTTGTTCAGTGGTCCTGACCACGCGCCGACGTTGGAGGGTCAGTACGTTCTCAAGGACGTGATCCTGCTCGCGGCGGTGTTGGTGATCGCTACCGCGGTGCTCAACCGCAAGAAGGCGACGACCACGGAGAAGGAAACAGACCGGCACGACACCCCGTAACACTCCGATCGGTCTGTGGCGACCTCACTACCTGCTCGGGCCACCTATGCTGCGCCGGTGAGCGCAGCGACCGTCGACGAGCCGCGGATCGCAGCCTGGGAGCGTCGTGTCGACTGGTGGCTCACCGGGCTCGCGGTCGTGTTCCTCGTTGCCTATGCCTGGCAGATTCTCGATCCCTCGCTCGGGCCCACCGGGCAGGTGGTACTGGAAGCCCTGATCACCGGGACGTGGGTCGTCTTCGGACTCGACTACCTCGTCCGCATCACGTTGGCCGAGCACAGGTGGCGGTTCGTCGGCACGCACCTGGTGGACCTCGTCATCCTGCTGTTGCCGATGTTGCGCCCGCTCCGCGCGCTGCGCGTGATCACGGTGATCAGTGTGTTGAACCGCCGGCTGCGCGACGTCCGCGGGCGGGTCATCACCTACGTCGTCGGCACCGTGGGGCTGGTTGGTTTCGTGGCGTCGCTGGCGGTGCTGGACGCGGAGCGCGACGCCCCGGGCGCCACGATCACCACGTTCGGCGACGCGGTGTGGTGGACGCTCACGACCATCTCGACGGTCGGCTACGGCGACCTGTTCCCGGTGACGTTCGAAGGCAGGCTCGTCGCGGCGTCGCTGATGGTGGCGGGCATCGCCCTGCTCGGTGTGGTGACCGCCTCGCTCGCGAGCTGGTTCGTCGAGCACCTCCGGCGCAGCGACGAGGAGATGACCGAGGACCTGGAAGAGGTCTCCGCCGACATCGGTCGCACCGAGGTGCAGCTCACCGCTGTGCTCGCCGAGCTGCGGTCGATCAGCGCCCGGCTGGACGCGCTGGAGCGCGACCGGCACCCCTCCTGAGCGCGCGGGCTGGTTCGGCGCTCAACCACGGCCGTGCGCGGATAACGCTGTTCTGGCGACGATTTCCGCGCACGACCGGGCAGCGCCTATCGTCGGCACACGTGATCCCCAACGTGCTGGCCGCCCGTTACGCGAGCCCGGAGCTCGTCCGGCTGTGGTCCCCCGAGCACAAGGTCGTGCTGGAGCGCCGGCTCTGGGTTGCGGTGCTCCGCGCGCAGCGCGACCTCGGCGTCGACGTGCCGGCCGCGGCCATCGCCGACTACGAGCGGGTGATCGAGCAGGTGGACCTGGAGTCCATCGCCACCCGCGAGCGCGTCACCCGACACGATGTGAAGGCCCGCATCGAGGAGTTCAACGCCCTCGCTGGCCACGAGCACGTGCACAAGGGCCTGACCAGCCGAGACCTCACCGAGAACGTCGAGCAGCTGCAGATCCGACTCTCGCTGGACCACGTCCGCGACCGCACCGTCGCGATTCTCGCCCGGCTCGCCCGCCGCGCCACCGAGCACGCCGAGCTCGTGCTGGCCGGGCGCAGTCACAACGTCGCCGCGCAGGCCACCACGCTGGGCAAGCGGTTTGCCTCCGCCGCCGACGAGCTGCTCGTTGCCTACGCCCGGCTGGAGGAGCTGCGTGCCCGCTACCCGCTGCGCGGCGTCAAGGGCCCGGTCGGCACCGCGCAGGACATGCTCGACCTGCTCGGCGGGGACGCGCGCAAGCTCGCCGACCTCGAGGCGCGCGTGGCGCAGCACCTCGGGTTCGCCGCGACGTTCACCAGCGTCGGGCAGGTCTACCCGCGCTCGCTCGACTTCGATGTGCTGTCCGCGTTGGTGCAGCTCGCGGCCGCGCCGTCGTCGCTGGCCACGACCGTCCGGCTGATGGCGGGTGCCGAGCTCGCCACCGAGGGGTTCCGGCCCGGCCAGGTCGGCTCGTCGGCGATGCCGCACAAGATGAACAGCCGCTCCGCCGAGCGGATCAACGGGATGGCGGTGCTGCTGCGCGGTTACGCCGGGATGGCGGCCGAGCTGGCCGGATCGCAGTGGAACGAGGGTGACGTCTCCGACTCCGTCGTTCGTCGGGTCGCGCTGCCGGACGCGTTCTTCGCCCTCGACGGCCTCGACGAGACGATGCTCACCGTGCTCGACGAGTTCGGCGCCTACCCCGCGGTGATCGCCCGCGAGCTCGACCGCTACCTGCCGTTCCTCGCCACCACCGCCGTGCTCATGGCCGCCGTCCGCGCCGGCGTCGGCCGGGAGACCGCGCATGAGGTGATCTCCGAGCACGCCGTCGGCGTCGCGTTGGCGATGCGGGAGAAGGGTCGGACCGAGAACGACCTCGTCGCGCGGCTGGCCTCCGACGAGCGGCTCGGGCTCCCGGCCGGGGTGCTTGACGACCTGCTCGCCGAGCCGCTGCGGTTCACCGGTGCCGCGACGGCCCAGGTCGCCGCCGTTGTCGCGCGGGTGCAGGGGATCGTCGACGTCCACCCCGAGGCTGCCGCCTACACCCCCGGAGCCATCGTGTGAAGCTGCTGCACTCCGGGAAGGTCCGCGACGTCTACACCGTCGGCCCCGAGGATGACGCTGACCTGCTGCTCGTCGCCTCCGATCGACTGTCGATCTACGATGTCGTGCTGCCGACACCGGTTCCGGACAAGGGTGCGGTACTCACCCAGCTCTCGCTGTGGTGGTTCGACCGGCTCGCCGACCTCGTGCCGAACCATGTGATCTCCGCGACGGGCGTGCCCGCCGAGCTCGTCGGGCGCGCGATCCGGTGCCGGCGGCTGGCGATGCTGCCCGTCGAGTGCATCGCCCGCGGCTACCTCGCTGGCCTGGGGCTGGAGGAGTACGCGAAGCGGGGCACCGTGTCCGGGGTCGCCCTGCCGCCCGGGCTCGTCGAGGGCTCCAAGCTGCCGGAGCCGATCTTCACACCGACCACCAAGGCGCCGGTCGGTGAGCACGACGAGTTCCTGACGTTCGATGAGGTGGTCTCCGCTGTCGGTGCCGGCACCGCGGCCCGGCTGCGTGACCTGACGCTGGCTGTCTACGGCAGGGGTGCCGAGACCGCCACCCGCAACGGGATCCTCGTCGCCGACACGAAGCTGGAGTTCGGCCTCGACGTGAGCGGGGAGATCGTGCTCGGCGATGAGGTCCTGACTCCCGACTCGTCGCGGTTCTGGCCTGCCGACACGTGGGAGCCGGGGCGTCCGCAGTTCTCCTTCGACAAGCAGTACGTGCGTGACTGGTCGGCCACGCTCGACTGGGACCGCACGCCACCCGGTCCGGACGTGCCCGCGGACGTCGTCGCCGCGACGCGCGCCCGGTACGTCGAGGTCTACGAGCGGATCACCGGTCGGGAGTGGCACAACCGCTCGTGAGTGAAAATCGCCGCCAGAGCAGCATTCGCCACTCACGAGCACGTCAACCCCCGTTCATCGGCGCATGCGTTCATGAGGTCGTGCCCTCTCTCGTCGTGTCACTGTCCGGGCTGTCCGACGACTCGCCGGAGTCGCTGTCCAGCGGCGCGGAGTTCGCCGCCAAGCTGGACGCTCGGGGCGTGCCGCTCTCACAGCTGTTCCGCCCCCGCGACTCCACCGGCCCGACGCAGCCGGGCTCGCCGCTGGCGCGGTGGATGCACGAGCGCCGCGAGGTGGGCGACGCCATCGTGCTGCACGGCTACGACCACACGGCCGATCCGATCGGTTCCTGGCAGTCCTCGACGCTCGCGCGGGTCGGTCGCCGCGCCGAGTTCGCGGCGCTGCCCCGGCACGAGGCCGGGCTGCGACTCACCGCTGCCCGCCGGGTGCTCACCGCGGTCGGGCTGCGCACCGGCCTGTTCGTCCCACCGCGCTGGTTGGTGTCGCCGGGCGCGGTCGAGGCGCTGCGCGAGCAGGGCTTCGGCGTGCTCGCCGACGGGAACGGCGTGCGCCACCTGCACGGTCCCGAAGCCGGCTCCATGGTGCGCGCCCGCGTGCTGGGCTTCCGCGTCTCGGGGGAGCGGTATCCGGTCGCCGACGGTCCGAAGGCCGCCGAGGCGTGGCGCTGCCGGATGCTGGAGGCGGAGGTGGCGCGGACGGTCCGGCGTGGCGAGCTGGCGCGGATCCACGTCCGTGCGAAGGACCTCCGCCGCGGCGCGCGACACGACGCCGTACTCGCCGCCGTCGACGCGGCGCTCGAACTCGGCGCCGTCCCCGACACCTACCGGCTGACGGCACTCGCCCGCGTCGCCTGAGACGTGACCGCCGCGCCGCGGTCAGACGGTCGTGGCGGTCTCCCGGTCGAGGACGCGTACGGTGGTCTGAGCCGGGGCGAACTCCTCGAAGCGGCCGTAGTGCATGCGAGGCATCGCCAGCACGGCCTCGTGGATCGGCACCGCGACGCGTGGCGCCACGGCGCGGAGGTAGTCGATCGCCTCGGAAAGCTTGAGCCACGGCGCCCCGGCCGGCAGGAACAGCACGTCCACGTCCACGGGCGCGGGCGGCGGGGTGAACGCGTCGCCGGGGTGCAGGTGCGTGCCGTCCACCAGGTAGGCGTTGTTCGTCACGATCGGGATCTCGGGATGGATCACGGCGTGCTCACCGCCGAGCACGTCGATCCGAGAGCCGCCGACCTGCACCGACGTCCCCGGCGCGACGACCTCGTGCTCGACGCCAGTCAGTTGCCCCGCCGTGTCGACGTCGACGATCAGCCTGGCGTCGGGGTTGGCGCGCAACAAGGGGCCGAGCCGGTCGGTGTCGAGGTGGTCGGGGTGTTGGTGCGTGACGAGCACGGCGTCGAGCTCGGTGGCGGTCTCGAACCCAGCGGAGAACGTGCCCGGGTCGATCAGTAACCGGGCAGCGCCGGTGTCGAGCAGCACGCACGAGTGGCCGAAGTGGGTGATCTGCATGCGGCCACTGTGACTCCCCACCGGTCACCGCGCCACTCTGTGTCGGCAGCGTCGAGCAACTCGGGCGCCATTTCGTGCCGTCTCGATCGCCATTTTGTACCGACTCGCGGGGATGGCGGGGTCAGGGGGTGGGGGTGAGGCGGGCGAGGCGGGTGGGGGTGGGCCAGCGGACGTTGTGTGCCCAGCCCAGCTTCTCCAGCGCCCAGATGACGCGGGCGGACATGTCGATCTGCCCAGGCTGCACGCCGTGACGGGCGCAGGTGGGGTCGGCGTGGTGCAGGTTGTGCCAGGACTCGCCCATGGACAGGATCGCCAGCGGCCAGACGTTGGTGGCCTTGCCCGGAGCCGCGAACGGGCGTTCGCCGATCATGTGGCAGATCGAGTTGATCGACCAGGTGACATGGTGCAGCACGGCCACCCGGACCAGGCCGGCCCAGAAGAACGCGGTCAACGCGCCCCACAGGGACATCGTGAACAGGCCGCCGAGCAGGGCGGGTGCGAGCAGGGTGACCACGGTCAACAGCGGGAACAGCCGACGGATCCGGGTGATGTCGCGATCGGCGAGCAGGTCGGGGGTGAAGCGGGCGGCGTTGGTGCGGTCCCGGTCGAACAGCCAGCCGAGATGGGAGTGGACGAAGCCCTTGGCCAGGGCGACGGGCGTGGTACCGAAGAGCCACGGGGAGTGCGGGTCGCCTTCCTTGTCGGCGAAGGCGTGGTGGCGGCGGTGGTCGGCGACCCAGGTGATCACGTCACCCTGCATCGCGAGGCTGCCGGCGATCGCGAGCCCGTTGCGCAGACCCCGGTTCGCCTTGAAAGCGCGGTGGGTGAAGTAGCGGTGGAACCCGATGGTCACGCCGAAGCCTGTGAGCAGGTAGAAACCCACGGCGAGGCCGACATCGAGCCAGCTCAGGCCCCATCCCCAGGCCAGCGGCACGGCCGCGAGCAGGGCCAGCATCGGGATGATGGTGAAGGCGTACACCAGGATGGCCTCGCCAGGAGGGCGTCGCCCCTCGAGAATGGGTTTCGCACCGCCGGGGCGGAGCGTGCGCTCAGGCGCGATGGCAGTAGTCATGTCGTGGTGATCCTGTCCTTGTGGGATGGCGGGTGTCTCCGTCGTGACGTTCGGCCGCGACGGGTGGGCGTGCGGGGTTGGTGTGATCAGGGACGCAGGTGTCCGGCGGCACGTTGCTGCTTGTGCAGGGTTGCCGACGTGGTTCAGCCGACGATCTGCCGCTGCGTGCCGATCGCGTCAGTGGGGCCGCCTCGGGCGGCGGAGTGCGTTTTTGTCGCCGACACGGCGAACCCTTCCGGCAGACAACACGTGCTGTCACCGGGGGCCGGGGCAACGTCACCTACCATACGCTGCTGTGTCGAACACTGGCTACCGGTGCTCTCGTGCGCGGAAATCGTCGCTCCAGCGACGATTTCCGCGCACGGGCGGCGGAGCCGCTTACTTGTCGCTCCACAGCATCGTGGCGTAGCGCTCGAGTCGGGGCGAGAGGCCGCAGATGGCGTAGCCGGTTCCGTGGGCAGCAGCGGTGGTTCCGGTGTCGGCGAGCAGGGCGAAACCCCGGACGCAGCAGAAGGTGACGTCCGCGACGTCGACCACGAGGTGATGGGGCCTTCGGGAGAGAGCGGCGGTGAGCGCGGCCTGCACCGTCGGACGGGTGCGGAGGTCGATCTCGCCGTGCACCCGCAGCACGACGATCTCACCGGTCGGGCAGGCCCATGACTCGGTCGTGCACCAGCACCCAGCGCTGTCGGGTGCGTCCCCTGCTGTGGACTGCGGGTGCCTTGCCGACACGGCGGACCTCCGGATGACAACTGGTGCTGTCACCGGGGCCGGGGCACCAGGAGCGACGGTACCCTACTGGCGGGTAGGTGTTCAATCGTCGCGCCTGACGATCAGGGTTGGTCGGTGTCCGGGGTCGATGTCGCCGGCGCGAGCAGCTCACTCGGGTCGAACTGTCCGGCGACGATCCGGCGGGCCAGCTCGGCGAGGCGCAGGTTCTGGCCGCGGGCGTAGCGGCGCAATCGGTCGAACACCTCGTCCATGCCCAGCCCGGAGCGCTGGGCCAGCGCACCCTTGGCCTGCTCGATGATCACGCGGCTGTTCAGGGCGGTCTGCAGCTGGTCGTTGAGCACCTCGCCGTGGCGGATCGCCCGTTCCTGCAGGATGCCGATCGTGGCGACGTCGGCGAGGGCTTGGCCCAGGGCGAGGTCGGTGTCGGGCAACGGGCCGGGTCGGTGTCCGAACAGGTTCATCGCGCCGATCGCCTGCCCGCGCAACCGCAGCGGCAGCGCATGCACCGAGCGGGACATCCCTCGCTGAGCGACGGCGGCGACGAAGGTCGGCCATCGGTGGGCGGCCTTCGAGAGGTCCGCGACGCTGACCGGGGATCCGGTGCGGTAACAGTCCACGCAGGGGCCCTCATCGGCTTGCAGCTGCAGCAGCTCCATCAGCTCCGCGTCCTCGCTGGAGGCCGCCACCACCCGCAGCTCGGCCCGCGCGTCGGCGAGCATGATGCCCGCGGAGTCGGCGGCGAGCAGCTCGACGCTGTAGCTGACCAGCCGGTCCAGCAGGTCGATGATGTCGTAGTCGTCGACCAGGGTGTCGGCCAGCGACACGAACGCCCGACTCACCCGCTGCTCGCGACCACCGGCCTGGCTCACGACGGATCCCCTTTCGACGACCGCATCGGGTTACCTCATCTCCTCAATGAACGTCAATTGTCGCGCCACCACATCGCGGGCGACGTCGATGAGCAACCGCTGCTCGACGAGCGCGTGGGCGCGCATCCTCGCGAGGGCATCCTGCGCTGACCCCGAGCTGGACCAGGTCCAGCACCCCGAGGTTGACCGATCCGGCAGATCCGTGCGGCCAACGCGCGATCACCCGCACCGTCGCGGGTGATCGCCAGCATTGCCGGGTGGCCGCACCCAGCTCACCGGGTCTGGTCATCGTCGAACACTCCCGTCCTGTCCGCGCCGAGGTCCAGCGCGCAGGGCGCGACGGGGGCTGGATCGGGCACCGACGGTGCCGGTCACGCTACGCGGCGCCGCAGCGGTCCACGCTCTGGGAGGACCCCGTAGCCGGCGAGGTGGTGGCAGGCTCGGTGGCGGTGTGGCATCCACCGGTGAGGAGTCCTCGTGAGCGACGGTGCAGGGCCGGAGCGGGTGCTCGCAGCGGTGTACGACGCGGGTGTGGTCGCTTATCACCAGCACTGGGCGCCGGCCCTGCACCGGCATGCGTTGGCGTTGGTCGAGGCTCTCCCCGGTGATCGTCCGCGCACGATCGTCGATGTCGGGGGTGGTGCCGGCACCCTGGCCTCCGCGTTGCGGGCCACCGCAGGCCCGAGCGGTCGGGTCGTGGTGCTCGACCGCAGCCTGGGAATGCTGCGCCGCGCTCCGGTCGAGCTGCCCAGGGTGCAGGCCGACGCCGCCCGGCTCCCGGTCGCGGACGCCGCTGCGGACGTAGTCGTGTTCGCGTTCGTGCTGTTCCTGCTGCCGGATGCGGCCGGCGCGGTCGCCGAGGCCGTGCGCGTGCTGCGGCCCGGGGGTTGGCTGCTGGCCGCGACGTGGGGACGGCAGCGGCCCACGAGCGCCGACGAGCTGGTGGCCGCGGAGCTGGACCGTGCCGGCGTGCCGGTGTTCCCGGCCCTTCCGCGCTCGGACGAGCTCACCGACAGTCCATCCCGCATGACGGCGTTGCTCGAGGGCGCCGGCTGCACCCGAGTGCGAACCGAGAACCGACCGCTCGACGCCCGGTTCGATCCGGACTCCGCCCTCGCGCTGCGTACCGGCTCCGGCGCGCTCGGATGGCGCTGCGCCCACCTCGACGAGCACGCCCGCGACGCCGTTCACCGACGGATCGCGGAACGCCTGGCGACACGGCCGCCGGACGCGTTCGTCGACCGGTCAGAGGTCCTGCTCGCCTGGGCCCGCTCCCCGTGATCGGTTGCGGGTCACGCCGCCCGGGGCGAGGGCGGGCAGCGGGGTGCGCCGTAGGCTGATCGTCGTGGCCAGAGTGGTGGTGGACGTGATGCCCAAGCCGGAGATCCTCGACCCGCAGGGTCAGGCCGTCGCCGGTGCGCTCGCGCGGCTGGGCATCGCCGGGGTCGTCGACGTGCGGCAGGGCAAGCACTTCGAGCTCGTCGTCGACGACGAGCTCGACGACGAGACGCTGCACCGCATCGCGGGCGGCCTGCTCGCCAACCCGGTGATCGAGGACTGGGTGGTGACCCGGATATGAGGATCGGCGTCATCACCTTCCCCGGCACCCTCGACGACGTCGACGCGGCCCGGGCCGTGCGCTACGCGGGTGGCGAGGCCGTCGCGCTCTGGCACGCCGACCGCGACCTACGCGGCGTCGACGCGGTGATCGTGCCTGGCGGCTTCTCCTACGGCGACTACCTGCGTGCCGGCGCGATCGCGAGCCTTTCCCCGATCATGATCGACGTGATGACCGCGGCCGCTCGCGGGACACCGGTGCTGGGCATCTGCAACGGTTTCCAGATTCTTTGCGAGGCCGGCCTGCTGCCCGGGGTGCTCGTGCGCAACGTCGGCCTGCACTTCGTGTGCCGTGACCAGCGGCTGCGGGTGGAGTCCACCGCCACCGTGTGGACCAGCGGCTGTACCGCGGGCGCGGAGATCCTCGTGCCGCTCAAGTCGGGCGAGGGCCGTTACGTCGCCGACGCCGCCACGATCGAGCGGCTCGACGGCGAGGGGCGCGTCGTGTTCCGGTACGCGGGCGCCAACCCCAACGGGTCGCTCGTCGACATCGCCGGGATCAGCTCGCCCGACGGCCGCGTCGTCGGCCTGATGCCGCACCCCGAGCACGCCGTGGACCCCCTGACCGGACCGTCCGAGGACGGACTAGCGCTGTTCACCTCGGTGCTGCGCGCCACCGCCGCCTGCGGGTGACGGTGCCGGAGCTGATCGTGCAGCAGGAAATCGCCCGATCCGGGCCCGGATACCTGCTGGACGATCAGCTCCGCGAGGTGAGCACCTGGCGGGTCTGGGGACGGCGCGCGGGGTTGCTCCGTACGCTGCTCCCGTGCTCCACACACATGTCGTCGACACCGTCGAGCGTGCCGCCGCCACGCCGGAGGACCCGCAGCCCTACCGCGAGCTGGGCCTGCGCGATGACGAGTACACCCGTGTCCGGGAGATCCTCGGCCGCCGTCCCACCGACGCCGAGCTGGCGATGTACGCGGTGATGTGGAGCGAGCACTGCTCGTACAAGTCCTCCAAGGTCCACCTCGCGTACTTCGGGGAGACCACCACCCCGCAGATGCGGGAGCGGATGCTCGCCGGGATCGGGGAGAACGCGGGCGTCGTCGAGATCGGTGACGGTTGGGCCGTCACGTTCAAGATCGAGTCGCACAACCACCCGTCCTACGTGGAGCCCTACCAGGGGGCGGCAACGGGTGTGGGCGGGATCGTGCGCGACATCATGGCGATGGGGGCGCGGCCGGTCGCGGTGGCCGACCCGCTGCGGTTCGGCCCGGCCGACGCCGTGGACACCGCGCGCGTGCTGCCCGGTGTGGTGGCCGGGATCGGTGGCTACGGCAACTCCCTCGGCCTGCCCAACGTGGGTGGCGAGGTCGTGTTCGACGCGGGGTACGCGGGCAACCCGCTGGTCAACGCGCTGTGCGTGGGTGCGATGCGCACCGGGGACCTGCACCTCGCGTTCGCGTCCGGAACCGGCAACGCGATCGTCCTGTTCGGCGCGCGGACCGGGCTGGACGGCATCGGCGGGGTGTCGGTGCTCGCCAGCGAGACCTTCGACGGGGACGAGACCGCGCGCGGGCGCAAGAAGCTGCCCAGCGTGCAGGTGGGCGACCCGTTCACCGAGAAGGTGCTCATCGAGTGCTGCCTGGAGCTGTTCGGTGCCGGACTGGTGGTCGGCATCCAGGACCTCGGCGGCGCCGGACTGTCCTGCGCCACGTCGGAGCTGGCGAGCGCGGGCGACGGCGGGATGCGCGTCGAGCTCGACGCCGTGCCGCTGCGCGCCTCGGGCATGACGCCCGCGGAGATCCTGTCCAGCGAGTCGCAGGAGCGCATGTGCGCGGTCGTGCAACCCCGCGACGTCGAGGCCTTCCTCGCGGTGTGCCGCAAATGGGACGTGCTCGCCACCGTGATCGGCGAGGTCACCGACGGCGACCGGCTTGTGATCACCTGGCACGGTGAGACCGTGGTGGACGTGCCGCCGCGCACCGTCGCGCACGACGGTCCCGTCTACCACCGGCCGGTGGCCCGCTCGGAACGCCAGGACGCCCTGGTCGCCGACCTGCCCCACAGGTTGCCGCGCCCGGCGGCGCCGTCGGAGCTGCGGGTGGAGATCCTGCGGATGGCGGCGAGCCCCAACCTGTGCAGCCGCGCCTGGGTCACCGACCAGTACGACCGCTACGTCCGCGGCAACACCGTCGCGGCGCAGCCGTCCGACGCCGGGATGGTGCGCATCGACGAGCAGACCGGGCGTGGGGTGGCGATCGCCACGGACTGCAACGCCCGGTTCGTCGCGCTCGACCCCTACGCCGGCGCCCAGCTCGCGCTCGCCGAGGCCTACCGCAACGTCGCGACGTCCGGCGCGGTGCCGCTGGCCGTCACGAACTGCCTGAACTTCGGCTCGCCGGAGGACCCGCACGTGATGTGGCAGTTCCAGGAGGCCGTGCGCGGCCTCGCCGACGGCTGCGAACAGCTGGGCATCCCGGTCACCGGCGGCAACGTGAGCTTCTACAACCAGACCGGTGAGTGGGCGATCCTGCCCACCCCGGTGGTCGGCGTCCTCGGCGTGATCGACGACGTCGCACGGCGCGTCCCGCCGGGTCTGAGCCGCGACGGTGACACCGTCGTGCTCCTCGGCCAGACCACCGACGAGCTGGGCGGCAGCGAGTGGGCCCACGTCGTGCACGGTCACCTCGGGGGTCACCCGCCCACGGTGGACCTGGCCGCCGAGCAGCGCCTCGCCCGGCTGCTCGCGGCCGTGGCCGCCGACGGGCTGCTCACCGGCTCCCACGACCTGTCCGACGGCGGGCTCGCGCAGGCGCTGGTGGAGTCCTGCCTGGTCGGTGGGCGCGGCGCCGTCGTGGACCTGGCGCCCAGCCTCGACCCCTTCGTGACGCTGTTCTCCGAGTCGGCCGGGCGGGTGCTGGTCACGGTCGCGCCCGACCGGGCCGGCGAGCTGGCATCCCGGGCCGCGGCGGCGCGGGTACCGACCCGGACGCTGGGCGTCACCGGCGGCGCGGCGCTGTCGGTCGCGGGCATCCCGGAGCTGCCGCTGACCGAGCTCCGGTCTGCCTGGGAGGGCACGCTTCCGGCGCTGTTCGACTGACCGACCGGCTACCGTCGCCGGTGTGCCGAAGGACATCGACGACGGGGCGCGCCTGGACACCGCCGTGCTCGACTGGCTCGCCGGCGGAGCCGCCCCGGACCGTGCCGTGCTGCGGGCGGCGGTGAAGGGCAGTCTCGCCGCGCTCGCCGCGGCCGCGCCCGGGCGGAGCGTCGAGGTGCGCGTCCCGCCGTTCGGCGCCGTGCAGTGCGTCAGCGGCCCTCGCCACGGCCGGGGTACCCCACCCAACGTCGTCGAGGCCGATCCGCGGACCTGGCTCGCGCTCGTCAGCGGCCGGCTGACCTGGGCAGCGGCACTGGACCTGGGAAAACTGACCGCCTCCGGAACCCGAACCGGTGAGATCGGGCGTCTGCTGCCGTTGCGCTGACCGGCTGGCCCGATCACCGGTTCCGGATTGGCTCGCTGGGACACTGTCGTGCTACCGGGAGGTCGAGTGCAGCAGGACGTGTGCTGCGCGTTGGCGGAGCGATGCGGTGGCACCGATGTCATTGCCTTGGGCTGCGTTGTGCAGGAGCTCGGCGATAGTGACGAGTTCGGCGAAACGGCCGGTGGGAGTCTGGAGCGAGTCGGCGAGCTCGGTGTGGACGCGTGCGGCGACGTCGGGTACGAGGAGGCTGTAGCTGTGGAGCATGGCGGCGTCGTAGCCGATGGGGGCGAGGCCCCAGCCTTCCCAGTCGAGTATCTGGAGTCGGGGCGCGCAGAGGTTGGCCCAGTGGAGGTCGCCGTGAGCGGTGGTCCAGGTCGAGACGCTGGTGTCGAGGGTGGCGCCGAGGAAGGTGGGCATGGCCCAGTCGAGGTACTGCTGTTCGGTGGTGTGGCGGTGGGTGGGGACGGTGGCGATGGTGCCGAGTGCTGTTCGCAGCGCTGCCCACCAGTCGGGCGGCAGGCCAGGCGTCGACTTCAGTAATGCGGATTGCGCGATGGGTTGGACGGTGATGCGGTCGTACAGTTCGGCGCGGTACTCCCATGCCGGCTCGCTCCAGTCGTGGTGCTCGCGCAGCCGGGGGCGCGGGATTGTTGTGGGGATGGCCTTCTCGGCGTCGAGGGAGCCGTCCCAGAAGGTGTGGGCGATCTGGCCGCTGGGTGAGCAGGCGAGGCGGAGCCAGGCCGGGCAGTCGGTTGCGGTGACGGGCTGGCTGAGTGTCCTGCCGCGCCAGCCCCACGCCTCCTGGGCGTCCGGAGCAAGCCGCACGCCCAGAGCGGTGCAGGCGAGGCGATGCGCGGTGCGCATCTGCTCGACGGTCCCGGCGTCCTCCGGTGTCGGGTGCATCAGCTCGCCGCGCCGGACCTGGGGTTCATCAGGGTCTCACGGGCGGCTCGCGCCAGGATGGCTTGTGCCGAGGTCGGGATGCCGAGGCGGTTCCAGTGGAAGATCACGTGTTTGGCGAGGACCTCCCGCAGACCGCGCTCGAGCGTGCCGTCGCGCGCGGCGTCCGCCAGGTGCGTGCCTGCTGCGGTGAACGCGGCGGACCAGGGCGCGGCGAACCGCAGCGGCCCGCTGGCGCCGAAGAGCGTGCTGGTAGGCGAGGTGTCCACGTCCAGGAGCCGCTGAAGTTGGGGGATCATGCCTTGCAGCCGGTTCGCGGGCGGAGTCGGGAAGAGCGGTCGCATCTGCACCACGCGATGCCAGACGTCGCCTTGTTCGTGTGCGTCCTGTCGGGCTCCGCGGAACAGGGTGGCGCACAGCAGGACAGACAGCTCCCGACGGCCGACGGCCATCCCAGGTGACCTCGACGAAGCATTGCGTCGCAGGTAGGTCAGGCAGCCGCGGCTGTCGGCGTGGAAGAGGTCGTGGGCGATGTCCGTACCCTGGGAGCCGCCGAAGGCCAGGGCCTCTGGCTCGTAGAGCGATTCCCACCACCGCTCGACGGTGCCGGCAGCGACGAGGCCGTCCAACGCGTCGGCGACGGCCGCCGTCATGTGGGCCCTGGTGACGTCGGGGCCGGGGCAGCAGCGCAGCCGCCAGCACGGATGCTTGCGCAGGAACCACCAGCCGGTCAGTGTTCCGGCTTCCTGGGCCTGCTGGAGGTGGGGGCCGAGGTGAGCAGCGGCGACCTCCTCGGCGTGGTCCCAGTCGGTGAACTGAATGCGGACCTGATACCAGCCGCAGGAGCGGGTTTGCGCGTCGAGCGCCGCACGTCCCGCGCCCCGATATGCCTCGACGGCGTCGGCGAGGTTGGTGGGATCCATCCGGATCTGCTCGGCGACCTGCTCCAGTGGCGTCCCGGTGAGGACAGCCAGAACCTGGCTTTCGGCGGGATGCGATGGTCGAGTCGCGGTCATCGTGGCCTCCTGTGAACCCTGCGGGCCGGGCGGGGGTAGTCAGCCGGCAAGGAGGCATGCGTCCCAACCGGAGGTCGTCATACCGCGGGTTTCGGCGGTAAGGAGGGCGAGCGCGGTTCCGGTCGTTCCATCGAGGAGTCCGTCGTTCTGCGCGGGTTCTCGGTCGAGGAGCAGTGCGTGCAGACGAGGCAGGTGGGCGGTGAGCCGCTCGTCGTCGGCGTCGTGGGCGACGCGGTGTGCGACGTGGAGCAAGCCGGCGATGCCGTGGCAGAGCCCGCCGTCGCGGATGCGGTCGAGTTGCCCGGGGTCTGCCAGGCATGATGTCAGCGCGCGCTCGGCCATGCGTTGCCGGGCGGTGTCGCCGAGGGCAAGGCCGGCGAGTTGCTGGGCGCGGGCGAGGCCCGGGGTGCCGTAGCACCAGCTCGGCCGCAGCGGACGCGGTTGCGACACCGTCGAGGCGCGATGTTCGGCGAGGGTAATCCACTGTGGCCACCAGTGGCCGGGGCCGGTGTGCTGGCGCTGGAGGTCCAGCCAGGCGCAGATCCGCTCGATCGCCGTCATTTGGCCGTCCACGACGGTGCCGCGGCGAGCGGCGAGGGACAGCAGGGCGAGGGGGCCGGCGATGCCATGGGCCATGCCGAGATTGGCATGGCCGCCGGTGAACGCGTCCGAGGTAGGGCCCGAGGGGTCGAGCCGGGTCCACCAGCCGGGAAGGCGTTCGTCGTCATCGGTGAGCGGCAGGGTCAGCCGCGCGAGGTAGGACAGGACCTCCCGCAGCGTTGCGGTGTCCTGGTTGCGACACAGCAGGTAGGAACCGAGCCCGGTCAGCCCGTAGAAGAGGTCGAACTCGCTGGCTCGCGGGCGTTCGCCGCGGTTGATGCGGGCGTGGGCCAGCTCGACACGCCGCATCGTGAGGGTGGTGATCGCGGTGTCGAGAACACGCAACGCGCCGGTGTAGCCGCCGGTGCCAGCGGCCGCGGTATGCAGGGCGAAGGCGACGGCGGGCGCGCCGTAGTACAGCGAGGCGTGTTCGTCGACGACGAGGTCGTGGACGCAGGAAGCGAGGACGTCGTGCACATTCTGCCAGGAGCCGCTGCCGTGTCGTGCGCGTTCGATGTGCAACAAGGCGATGCCGGCAGCGCCCTGCGCCAGTGACTGGGCTCGCGCGTTCTGGTCTCCGTGGATGCGCGGGGTGAGAGTGCCGGTGGTCGGGATGCTCACGTCGAGGCTCCTCCACCTCGGGCGATCCCGGCCAGGGCGGCGGAGCGGGCTAGCCGGTAGCAGATGTGTTCGTCCGCCTCGTCGATTCCTGCCGTGCGCAGGTGGTGGGTGTGCATGAGGGATGGCAATATGACCTGCGGGTCCGTCCCGCCGCAGGCCGTGAGACGGGCGCGGTAGGTGTCTATCGCCTCGTGCCGGGCTGTCCATGCTGCGATGACGTCGCTGCCACCAGACAGATCGCGCAGTGCCGCGAAACTGTTATCGGGGTTGGCCAGGTGCATCGTTTCCTGGTGGATTGGTCGGGTGGGGTGTGTGGTCGCGCCGGTACTGATGTGGTCAACCAACCAGCGCATCGCGGTGCTGACATCGCCGATGACGGCTGTCGCGAGGTCGATCAGGCTGGCGGTCATGACGGCCTGCGGATGCGCCGCTCCGGTGGTGGTGAACACCATCTGCGCGAGGGCCGCGGTGGAGTCGGCGGCGAACACCGCCTCGGCGGCGGACATGGCCGCGCCGGCGCCGTAGCGACCGGTCTCGGGGTAGTAGGTGTCCCATTGCAGGTGGCCGAGTAGCCCGCGCTGCCGGAGGTCGGCTGCCCACATGCCGACTCTCGAGGCGACGTGCCCGAACATCTCCGGGTGGTGCAGGCGGAGATGTAGCCGCAGGTGATCCTGCGGGTCGCGACAGCGCACGAACCACCACTCGGGCGGGTTGTCCCAGCCGTCCCATAGGCGGGGCAGATGGCTGGTGAGGATGTCCGGCACGCGGTCCGGATGCCCGTACAGCTTGGCGGAGGCCCACGTCGACGCGCCTGGGAGGTGGCCGTGGTCACGGCCGACCGGTGCCGGTCCCGTCGCGCGCGTGGACGCGGAGGATGGGACGGGACTGCGCGTGGACGCGAGCGTCAGGGTGATCTCGTGAGCGCGCCCGCCGAACCATCCGTATGCCCCGCCCTCGGGAGCCGCACGCACCGTGGCGTGCCCGGTTCGGTTCAGCTCGGCGCGCAGGAGCGCCGCATCGGAGCGCTGGTTCAGCGTGAGGTGAAGCCTTCGGTCGTCGTCGCCGAGATCGACGGTGTCGGGGACGTGGAAGCGCTGCCGCCAGGCCGCCAGGCTCTCGGCCCACTCGGGGAGGGAGGCATCGCGTCCAGCCAGAGCCGTGGCCTCGATCCTCCACGCGGCCGCCGCGAGAACGCTACGGCCGTGCCGGATACCGGGCAGGAACGGAAGGCAGCTGGCCGCACCCCACGCGAATGGTCCGAAGACCGCTGCGCGAGCGCGGGGCAGCTCGCACAGCAGCCGCGCGAGAGGGTGGGTGAAGTTGGCCGTGTCCACCGCGTTGAGCACTGCGGGCTCGACGGGGCGCCTGGTCGAGAGCGACACCAGGTATAACCGTGTGGCGTCCGCGGTGACCGCCAGGTCGTCCAGCTGCAGCACGGCATCGGAGCGGTGCTCGGCCAGCGAGATCACGTGCTGCCAGAGGGCAGGTGCTCGGCCGACGTTGTCGGTACGCACGTGCAGCGGGGGGCAGGAGACCTGGGCGCGCAGGGCGTCGCTGTTCAGGGTGGGCAGGCTGGCGTATGCGTCGGCCATGCGGTCACGGTCTGCGTCATCGAGGAGCGGAAGGAACCGCCCCGCGGTGGCTCCGGCCGCCGGGGTGAGACCGGTGACGACGAGCGTGAAGTCGCCCCGCTCGAGCGCGCTGCGGGTCGGTGCCTGGAGGTGGAACCGCACGTCGATGTGCGGAAGCGGGATGGCGCTCGTTCCGTGGGCCAGGTCGTTCATCAGGGCGTCGGTGAGGGTGACCTCGCGGACGCCCGCGCAGGCGGCGCGCTGCGCCAACGCGAGGAGTTGCTCGTCCCTGTCGGTCAGTCCCGGTGCTGACTGCGGAAGGAGCGAGCCGCGGTATCCGGCGGGGAAATCGAGTCCGGTGTCGGGATCGGTGAGGTGACCTACTGGGATCAGCGCGTTGGATCCGAAGCGTTCCAGGAAACGGGAGTGATAGTCCTGCCATGCTGGTGAGCCGGACGGGAGGGGTGTGAGGCGGGCCAGCGCGCCCACGGCCTTCTCCGCCTCGTGCGCCACCTCCTGCGGCAGGGTCAGCGAGCAGTCGAGCCGCAGATCGACGGCCAGTGGCTGCTCTACAGTCGTGCCGGACTGCGCCGTCATCACCTCGGTGACCGACGCGCGCAGGCCCCTGCGAACCTCGGGTCGGGCCTCGCCGTGCCGCGTCAGAGTCGCTGCGATGTCGCGGAGTGCGCGCACGGTAGGTGCCATGGGGGTGATGTTCTCGGCGTTCACAGCCATCAGCTGGTCGATCACGTGGCCCAGAGGGTCGGTGACCGTCATCGGCGGGCGCAGGCTGGTAAACAGGAATCCCCGGACCAGAAGCTCGGCGAGCAGGGCCTCGATGCCCTCGGTGGGCGTGTCGGGATAATCGGCGGCGAGTTGCCCGGCCAGGTCACCGGTGATCACCGGTGCGGACGCGGTCGTCATCACGGCCCGCACTGCCGGGGTGTGTCGCACACTGATCTCGGCGGGGGCGCGTCGGTTGTCGTGGTTCGGCCGCTGGTACGGCGTCACCAGGCGCTCGTCCCGTACGAAGCAGGTGGAGTTCGCCATGACCGGCAAGCGCCGCAGCAGTTCGGGGCACGCCTCCAACCGTGCGATCACTTGCGACAGCCACACGGCGTCCACCCGTGCGGTGGGGCGGTGTTCCTCGCCCCACCGCACCATGAGGCCGGGGCCGAAGTGTGCTGGGGATACCCCGGCGAACAGTCCGAACGGAGTGGACCGGTGCTGCAGGCGCAGCAGGTAGCGGTGGAGCGACGTCCCGGTCCGCTGTATCTGCTTGGGCGGCTGCGCGTGTTCGGCGCACCGGCGGACACGGTCCGCGAGAACTGGGCTGGCGAGCTCGACCGCCTCCGCGAACGGGTCGTTCGACCACACCCGCTCGATCCAGTGGCGCCACCGCTCAGCGTCCATCCGCGCGCAACCGGTCAGCTCCTCCGGCGCGGGTGGGAGCATCAGCCCGCCCGGGTGCGCGACAGCTCGTACCAAGGCCGCGTCCACGTACCGGTACACCCGCACTCACCTCTCCTCATGCGCCGATGCCCCAACCGGGCCTGGTGTCGAGGCCCCGACAAACGGAACCTCGGCACCAGGCTGTATGTCGTCGGTCTGATCAGTCGGTGATACAGGTCACGCAGGCGCTCTGGTTCGTGCTCCCGCAGTTGTCGCTGGTGCTGTTCATCAGTTCCGCGATGATCGTTCCCTTCTCGACGAAGGTCACATCCAGATCGAAGTCCGTCGCGGCATTGGGCTCGTTCATGTTGTCCTCCAGGCGAATCGGTTGATGGTGACGTGTACCTGGCGTCGGGTTCAGTGCTTGGTGGACGGCCAGGAGATCGTGATGCGGGAGGCTGTTGTGTCGAGCACCCGTCCCGTGGACAACACCTCGTCGAGTGTCCGGCACGGGTAGGCCCGGAACTCCGCTCGCTCCCCCCGGTGATCGCGGTCCCAGGCCCGGATCTCGGTGATCAGCCGGTCGGCGGTCGCATGCGCCTCCGGGCCGTGCGCCACCGCACCGAACTCGAACACCGTGCGATCTGGGGTAGTCGGGCGCATAGCGAGGTAGGCGAAGGAGCCCCCGCCGCTGTCGAGCAGGGTCGAGATGCCCATCGGTGACCAGGAGGCAACCAGGCCACGGTCGCGCGCCTGTCGGGTGGTCGCCAGCAGCGCGTAGTCGGGCAGGGCGGTCGACAGCCACAGATCCAGGTCGTCGTAGGGCAGCCCTCGCTCCATGACCACCCCGGACCACGCCTCCGTGCACGGTCGGGTCAGCGCGTCCCGGAGCTTGCTGTCGTCCGCCTGCCCGCCGCCCAGCCGCAGGCCCACCTGTTCGCCCTCGCCGTCGTGCAGCACGACCAGCCGCTCCCGCGTCGCGTCGGCACCTTGCATCGGAACGAAGCCACAGACCTCGTAATCCCGAGCGACCAGATGCCCGTCCTCGCGCTGGAACGCGACCGACCGGGTCAGCCCTCGCACACGTAGTGGCACTATGATTCGCCCCTGTTCGGTGAGTTGATCTACCCAGGCGGCTGCGAGGTCAGTCGCCTCGGCGGTGACCACGATCCGGTCATAGGGAGCGTGCTGCAGCTCACCATGCGCGCCGTCAGCGAGGACGGTGTGCACGTGGCCGTACCCGGCCGCGGAGAGGAGACGACGGGCCCGGGCGACGACGTCCGGGTCGATGTCGATGGTGGTCACCTCGCCGGCCTCACCGACCAGCTCCGCGATCAACGCCGCGTTGTAGCCGCCCGAGCCGATCTCCAGCACACGCATCCCCGGGCTGATGTCAGCCTGCTCCAGCATGAACGCCTGGATGCGCGCGGCGCTGACCGAGCTGAGAGCGACGCCGTCTTCGTCCCTTTTGGTGATCAGTGCGCGCTCTGCCTCGTACGCCTGCTTGACGGACTCCTCGGGTACGAACAGGTGCCGCTCCACAGCGCGGACGGCGTTCTCAACCGCGTCGGTGCGCAGCGCGTTCAGAGCCCGCAACTCTCCGATCAGCTCTTCACGCAGCGCGTCGACGAGGGTCGGTTCGGGAGCGCCGGTGTTCGTCGACCTGACCTTGTTCATGCCTGTACTCCTCGGGTTTGCGGTGCCAGATCAGGCTGCCTAACGGCGGACGGTCGCCAGGTTGTCGATACCGGCAACCTCGGCGCCGAGGCCAGACAGACGCTCGCACAGGTGCGAGCCGATGAAGTCTGCGGCCCCGGTCACCAGAGTCCTGCGGTGTCCGGCTTGATGTACTCGCTGTCAGGGTCGCCCGGCAGCCCCGGCATCGTTTGCCGGGCGGGGTCATCAGCGACGTCGCCAGTACCTGTGCTCCGCACAGCGTCCTTCTGATGGGCGGCTGCTCCCGGCGGCGAGGTGCTCCGGTGCGCCGTGGCGATTCTTCGTGTTGGCATGGGCCATAGTGCAGTGGCTGGCCACGGGGGGCGGGCAGGGCGCAGCGCGTCGAGCCTGCCTGACGGGATCGCCCGGTGATCGTGGACGGCTCCCCAAGGTGGTGTCGGGGTGTTGGTGCTAGACCGTTAGATCACCAGCGGTGTTGTTTGCGGGTGGCGGCCGTAGCGATCTTGGGTGAGGGGGTCGATCTCCGTGCTGCCGCTCTGTACCGGCATGATCGGTCAAGTCGGTGAGTGCTATGGCGGTATGGCTAGCGATAGTGTCAGCGGCTGGTCCGGTAGCAGCGGAGAAGGATAGCTGCGGCTCATCGATGTCAGTAAGTTCCTGTAATGAAATAAGTCAATTTCTCGAGGAGGCCGTCAACGCTCTGACCAGCACAGATGCAATTTAGCGCGATTTATTTATTTATTTATTTAATTACGAGCCCTAAGGGCATCCTCGGCTGCGAGAAGGCTCTGAGCAGCAGAAGTCCGTTGCCCAACGGATGCATATGCTCGGGCGTGAGTGACCTGGAGCAGTGCCTCAGTCTGGCGGTTCACTCGTCTGACGCTTCGGTGTAGTGCGCCCGCGATGAGGTCGATGCAGTGCCGGGGCTTCTTGAGCTTGAGGGCTTGGTGGGCGAGGGCGCGCATCATCCACGCCGCATGCCCGTGCGGGTCGGCCTCATAAGCCAGCTGATAGCCGAGCAGGTAGTACCGCTGGGCCGCACCCTTCTGCCCGAGGTCGTGATGCTTCCACCCCGCCAGGTACACCGCCGGAGGGGGCAGGTTCGTTGCCGACCGTGGATCGGAGATGGGGCGGAGGTCCCGTAGTAGTCCGGGTACGCGAAAGACGTGTACTGTACATGGCGAAGGGGACCAGCAAGTCGGCAGAGAGGATTCTGGAATGCCCGGAGATCACCGGTGAATACCGACGAACGTGACGCACCCCTTGAAACCAAGTCTCCGATCCGAAATATCTTGCGATAGTGGCTTGTGAAATCAACGACCGACCCCGTAGGATTCACAACTGGAAGAAGCCCTCCGAGTTATTCGCTGAACTTGTCGAGTCGCATGCTTGAACTGGCTGAATCTGCCTGAACGGCGTCAGGTGGTGGGGACGCCGACACGTTCGGCCAGGGCAACGAGGCCGGGCAGGCGTTGCTTTCTGCGACGTGGCAGCAGTTCGGCGATGATCGTGCGGGCGATGCTCTGGTGCGGCAATAGCTGGGGGGCGAGTTCTTCAGCTTTGCGCAGCGTGAGCACGGCGTCGGCGGAGCGCCATTCGCTGGTCTGTGCCCAGGCGAGGTTGAGCAGGTAGCGGGCGTGCATGCCCGGTGGGGTGTTGTGCGGGTGGGTGATGCGCTCGGCCAGGGTGATGGCCTGGCGGGGTTTACCGGCCAGGATCGCGGAGTCCACCTCGCGCATCGCGACGATCGTCGGGCCGAAGGCGCGGGAGGCGTATCTCGTGGGCTGGTCGCCGTTCATACGGGAGGCGGCCGCGTGCATCAGGCCCAGAACGTCGGCGGTTTCGGAGTGTCGCCCGGAGCGGCCGAGGGCGACGGCGCCGTAGCGCAGGAGGTCACCCCAGACAGCGACATGATCCACGCTCGCCGTGGACAACGTGGGTTCGATCGCACTGGCGGTGGTCAGGGCGAGGTGTTCGGCTTCGCTCCACAGGCCTTGCCTGGCAAGGATCCAGGATCGGGTGGCCTGCCCGGCGGCGTGCAGCAGTTCGTCACCGGAATCCTCGGCGGCCCGTACGGCTCCGGCTAGGGCGAGGTGGGCGAGGTCTTCATGCGCGAGCTGTGCCAGCAGCGATGCCGTGAGTTGCAGCAGGCTCGCCAGCTGCGCGTGCACCGCGCGGGCCGCCGGGCCGGTCGCGTCGCGGGCGGTGGCGCGAGCAATGTCCAGCCACGCGGGGAGTTCGCGGGCCAGCGCGCCGTACTGGGCGTGCCAGTAGGACTGCCACAACTGCTCAACACCCGTGGCGAGATCCTGGGCGGTGACGGGTTCGGCGGTGCTGGGGCTGATGCCGAGCACGGCTTGCCGTAGCCGCCACACCTCGGAGTCCTCCGCGCCGACGAGCAGACCGCGCGGCGTGTTGGTCAATTCACCGAGATCGGTGTCCAGAGCCTGGGCGAGCGCCATCAGCGTGCTCAGCGCGGCGGTGGAGCGCTGGCCTTGTTCGAGTTTGCGGATGACATCAACGGAGATCCCGGCCGCGTCTGCGAGTTCAAGCTGGGTCAGACCGCGCCGTTGGCGCAGGTCATAGAGGTTGTGGGTCAAGTGTGTGCTGTTCGTCTTCGTCTTCGTCATCGGCGGGCTCCCAGGGAGAGAACTGGGGTAGCGGGCACACCGGTCTCTCCACCAGCGCGCCCGTCGTGCCCACCACCGTAAGGCCCGGCGCCAGGCGACGGGTAGGACGTGGTGTCCCACCGTCACCCCCATAATGTCGGCGGCAGTCGCCCAGCGCGGGTGACCCCGCACCCTGCCAGGCTGCCTACAGTCGAAGCCATGACCACGGTCCTGTTCCCGCTGACCTTCGACGCCGCCACCGTGTCGGTGCTGCTGGCGCCGTGGTGGTGGTCCTGGCACGTCGAATCACCGGCGGATAGCGAGATGCCGGGCCGCCGAGCAGGACAACCGGCCTGGTCCACCGTCGACGTCCGAGACGTCTGCGGCTCCGGGGATCAGGGACTACGGCCGGGGAACGCCACGGACCTCCCGCACGCCCCAATTCCCGTGACGTTCTCCGGCCACCCAGACGGCTGTTGACCACCGGCCCGATCGCCGGAACGGTGCAAGAAACAAGGAGGAAGACGCGATGACCGCGCTGCTGATCGAATCAACGCCATGGCCCGCCGGACTGGATGGGTCCGCACTGCCGCCGGCAGAGTGTTTCGCCGAGGACCCGCTGGTGTCCCACAGCGCACAGTTTCCTCTCGGCCGCAGCAGCGGCCCCGCGGACCCTTGTTCGCCGTCGGATCCGGCGATCCGGCCGTGGGGTCTGCGTGGGATGCGCCCGGCCCGCCACCAGGGTGATCGGGTACGGGAGGTGTTCACCTACGACCACGACCTGCAGATCGCGTCCAGCCTCAGCGGGCAACCGCTGACGATGGCCGAGCCGACGGCGAACAAGGTCACCAGTAACGACGGCGATGAAGGCCCGTCGGAGGATTTCACGTATGACTACTGTCCTGACGCCCCGATTCCTGCCGTGTAGATGGCCGTCCTGATCCTCGCCGAGGACATCGACGCGACCTGCGACGGCGTCATCAACGCCCTGCAGGAGCGCGGCCAAGTCGTTCATCGCGTGAATACGGCGTGGTTCCCCGCGCAGCTGACCGTGTCCGCCCGGTTGCGCTTGGGCCACTGGACCGGGCACCTCCGCACTCCGGGCCGGGTGATCGAGCTGGAGGAGATCACCGCAGTCTGGTACCGGACACCTCGCGCCTACCAATTCCCCGCAGGGCTCAGTACGGCGGAGAAAGCCCACGCGAATTTAGAAGCAAAATACGGCCTGGGTGGCCTATTGGCGTCGCTGCCGGTGCTGTGGGTCAACCATCCCGCCAGGCTCGCCTCAGCGGCCTATAAACCTCACGCTCTGGCCATCGCGCAACGCTGTGGCCTGACCGTGCCGGACACCCTGGTCACCAACGACGCCGAAGCCATACGCGAGTTCGCCGCCGGGGGCGAGACCGTGACGAAGTTCTTCGGGTCCAACACGATCCTGGAGGACGGCGTCCGCAAGCTCAGCTTCACCCGGCTGCTCAGCGACACCGACCTGGCGGATCTGCGCGGCGTCGACATCACCATGCACCAGCTACAGCGGTTTGTACCGAAGTTCGCAGATGTACGCGTGACCGTGATCGGCGAGCACATCACCGCCGCCGCCATCCGCGCCGGTAGCCCGGAGGGGTACATCGATTTCCGGGCCGACTACGACAACCTCGCCTACGAGCTGATCGATCCGCCCGCCGATGTCAGCGTCGGTATCCGCAGCTTGATGACCGAGCTGGGCCTGGTGTACGGGGCGCTGGACTTCGTGATCGAGCGGGACACGGGTGCATGGTGGCACCTCGAGATTAATGCGGGTGGACAATTCGGATTCGTTGAGGACGCCACCGGGGCGCCGCTGACCGCGCAACTCGCCGATCTACTCTCGAAGGGGACATCGTGACCTCCACGCTGGATACCGACTGGGCCATCCACGCCCGTCGGCTTGCCGATGCCCTGCGGGACAATGGTGATCTGTGCTCACAGGCCTGGCACGCCGCCATCACGGCGGTACCCCGGCACCTGCTTGTACCGCGCGCGTTCGAGCAGGACAACACCGGCAGTTGGACGCAGTTCGACACCGCAGACGCACCCGAGCGGGTGTATTCACCGGAAACACTGATCACCGCCCTGGAAAACGTCGGCGCCCACCAACAGCCCATCTCGTCGAGCACCAAACCCGACCTGATGGTGCGGATGTTGGAAACCCTCGACGTCCACGACGGTCACCGTGTCCTGGAGATCGGCACCGGCACCGGATACAACGCCGCCCTGGTGGCCCACCGCCTCGGTGATAGCCAGGTGTTCTCCGTCGACGTCGACCCCGACCTCGTCGATGTGGCGCGCAGACGACTGGCCGCTGCGGGCTTCCTTCCCACACTGGCGGCCGTCGACGGTGCCGCCGGACTCCCCGAGCACGCACCGTATGACAGAATCATCGCCACCTGCTCCGTGCCAGCCGTGCCCTGGGCATGGGCCGAGCAACTCGCCCCCGACGGTGCGATCCTGGTCGACCTCAAAATCGCCCACAGCGCCGGGAACCTCGTCCACCTCCAGCATACCGGTGATCGCCTCGAAGGCCACTTCACCAGCAGGTGGGCCGCGTTCATGGCCATGCGTTCCGGGCGCACATCAGCCCCCGCCGCCCGTGCCGACGCCGCTCCCGGCGGCACCGCCAGGACCACCGACGCGCCCGACGAACCCTGGAAAACCGCATCGGTGGTCTGGTTCCTGGCCCAGCTGCGGCTACCGGCGAACACCATGGTGACCTACAACCTTGACCCGGCTACCAGGACACCGGTCGCCACGACCCTGTCCACCACCGATGGGTCCTGGGCACGGGTCGAGCTCGGCGGCGACACGGTCACCGAGGCCGGTGACACCCTGCTATGGCCGTACGTCGAATGGGCCTACCAGCAGTGGAACGACGCCGGGCAGCCACTCTGGGACCGCCTGGGACTGACCGTCACCCCTGAGCACCACACGGTGTGGCTGGACCATCCTGATGGCGACTACCACTGGCAGCTTGCCTGACCGACGCCTACGGCCGACCTAACTTGGCGGTACCGAAGGTCAGGTCGGCGTGACGCTGGCACAGCAGCCGGACCCGATGCCTGCCGGGCAAGTTCCTCACCCCAACGCGCGGTTGAGCTTCCCCCAGAGCACGGACACTCGATCTGAGGCGGTCCCGGCTACCAGGAAGGATCATGCCTTGCCTGCTCCCCACTCTTCCGACTTCCGCGCCCGCGCCGTCGAGTTGGCCCGTGAGCGATCCAAGCCAGTCGCTGAGCTGCAGTCCCCCGCGACCAGGCCGTCAGAGTAGGACGCCTCGCCACCGCCCGTCTCGCCGGTCGAGATCTCGACGGTGCACTCGACGCCGCCCACCGCGGTCTTGTCCTCCTCGAGGACCAGGTCCGCTCCGTACGGGCGGTCAGCCGCCTTCGGAAGTTCGAGGGACACCTCACGCCGCACTCTGCGGAACCGGCCGTGGCCGAGTTCCGTGAGCGCCTGCACGCTCTACCCGCGATGGCAGCGTGACTGGCCAGACGGGAGCCAGTGCGCCGCAGGGTGGCTCCGGTCAGCCCGTTTCACCGGTGGTGACGACCTCGAACGGGTGAGCCAGCCGACCCGTCGGAGTGGTTGGTCACGCCGGGCTGGGCCACAGTTCGATGACGTCGACCCCGAGAGAGTGGGTACCGGAGCTGTGGCGGCGTAGCATCGAGCGTTGGATCGCCCCCTGCCGAGGAGCGTGCTGTGCGCCCGAGTTCCAGCCGGAACGAGCACCACACCGACGACGGTCCCCGGGAGGAGTGCGGTGTCTTCGGTGTCTGGGCTCCCGGCGAGGACGTCGCCAACCTCAGCTACTACGGGCTCTACGCCCTGCAGCACCGCGGTCAGGAGGCGGCTGGCATCGCCGTGTCCGACGGTCACCGGATGGTGGTGTTCAAGGACCTCGGGCTGGTCAGCCAGGTCTTCGACGAGCAGGTGCTGTCGTCGCTGAAGGGCCATCTCGCCGTCGGCCACTGCCGTTACTCGACCACCGGGTCTCCCAACTGGGAGAACGCGCAGCCGACGTTTCGCACCACGGCAGCCGGCAGTGGCATCGCGCTGGGGCACAACGGCAACCTGGTCAACACCACCGAGCTGCGCGACGAGGTCGCAGCCCTGCGCAGCGGCGAGCCGGCCGCGCACCGGGCCCGACTGCAAGCCAGCACCGACTCCGACCTGATCACCGAGTTGCTGGCCGCCACCGCCGCCGACACCGGTGTCGAGGAGGCGGCCATGCGCCTGCTGCCGCGGGTGCGTGGCGCCTTCTCGCTCGTGTTCGCCGACGAGCAGACCCTCTACGCTGCCCGCGACCCGCACGGCGTGCGCCCCCTGGTGCTCGGCCGTCTCGAGCGCGGCTGGGTGGTGGCCAGCGAGACCGCGGCCCTGGACATCGTCGGTGCGTCGCTGGCGCGCGAGGTCGAGCCCGGCGAGCTGCTCGCCATCGACGGCGACGGGATGCGCAGCTCGCGGTTCGCCGCGCCGGAACCGAAGGGCTGTGTCTTCGAGTACGTCTACCTGGCCCGCCCGGACACCACGATCTCCGGCCGTTCGGTGCACGCCGCGCGGGTGGAGATCGGGCGCCGCCTCGCCGCCGAGCACCCGATAGCGGCCGACCTGGTAATCCCGGTGCCGGAGTCGGGTACGCCCGCCGCGATCGGCTACGCCCAGGGCTCCGGCATCCCCTACGGCCAGGGCCTGGTGAAGAACGGCTACGTCGGGCGCACCTTCATCCAGCCCAGCCAGACGATCCGTCAGCTCGGCATCCGGCTCAAGCTCAACCCGCTGCGCGACGTGATCCGCGGCAAGCGGCTCGTGGTCGTGGACGACTCGATCGTCCGCGGCAACACTCAGCAGGCGCTGGTGCGGATGCTGCGCGAGTCCGGTGCACTCGAGGTGCACATCCGGATCGCGTCGCCACCGGTGCGCTGGCCGTGTTTCTACGGCATCGATTTCGCCACGCGTGCCGAGCTGTTGGCCGGCGACCTCGACGTCGAGGGCGTGCGGCGCGCGATCGGCGCCGATACGCTGGGCTACATCTCACTCGCCGGGCTCATCGGCGCCAGCGAACAGCCACGCACCCGGCTGTGCTCGGCCTGCTTCGACGGCACGTACCCGATCCCGCTGCCCGAACAAGCACAGCTCGGCAAGTACCTGCTGGAGGAGCTGACGCTGCCGGTGGAGATCTCCCCCGAGGTCGATGTCGGCGTGTCCGGGGCGGCCTCCGGCGATGCGGGACCGCTGTCGGTCGGTTCCGTTGCGAACGCGCTGGGTCCCCCCTGATCCCGGCCGCCTGGCCACACATCCCACCGGGCGGCCTCTCGCGCCGCCATCCACGCAAGGAGTGTTACGACATGCCGCCGACCAGCTTCGGACCCAGCCTGCCGGGCGTCAGCTACGCCGCCGCCGGGGTGGACATCGAGGCCGGTGAGCGCGCCGTCGACGCGCTGCGCCCGTACGCGGAGAAGGCAGGTCGCCCCGAGGTGATGGGCGGAATCGGCGGGTTCGCCGGGCTGTTTGCGCTGAAGACGGGCCGCTACACCGAGCCGGTGCTCGCCGCGTCCACCGACGGGGTGGGTACCAAGGTCGCGATCGCGCAGGCCATGGACACCCACGACACCATCGGGCTGGACCTGGTGGCGATGGTCGTCGACGACCTCGTCGTATGTGGTGCAGAGCCGCTGTTCCTGCAGGACTACATCGCCGTCGGCAAGCTCGTTCCCGAGCAGGTCGCCGAGATCGTCAAGGGTATCGCCGAGGGTTGCCAGCAGGCCGGTTGCGCGCTGCTGGGCGGGGAGACCGCCGAGCATCCCGGGCTGATGGCGGCCGGTGGCTACGACCTCAGCGCCACCGGTGTCGGCATCGTGGAGGCCGACGCGATGCTGCGGCCCGATCACGTCCGGCCCGGTGACGTGCTGGTCGCGATGGGGTCCTCCGGCCTGCACTCCAACGGCTACTCGCTGGTCCGGCACGTGCTGCTGGACGTCGCGCGGATGCCGCTGGAGGGCCAGGTCGAGGAGCTCGGGCACACGCTCGGCGAGGAGCTGCTCGTCCCCACCCGGATCTACGCCCGCGACTGTCTCGCGCTGGCCGCCGAGACCGGCGTCCGGACGTTCGCGCACGTCACCGGCGGCGGGCTGGTCCGCAACCTGGAACGCGTGCTCCCCGCCGGGCTCGACGCCGTGATCGAGCGCAACACCTGGACACCGGCGCCGGTGTTCAGGCTGATCGCCGCCCGTGGTCGCGTCGAGCGCGCGGAGATGGAGACGACGTTCAACATGGGCGTCGGCATGGTGGCCGTGCTGCCCCCCGACGACGTCGACCGCGCCCTGGCGGTGCTCACCGCCCGGCACGTGCCGACGTGGGTGCTCGGCGAGGTGCGCCGCGCCGGCGAGCAGGTCGCGTCCCCTGAAGCCGGAACGCGGGTGCACATGATGGGTGAGCACCCGCGCTTCTGACTCCCGCCGGTGGCCCCGGTCAGCTCTCCCGCAGCGCGGTCTGGACGAGGCCGACGATCTCCTCGTCGGTCAGGTCGATCCGCCGTGCCGTGGTGACGAGTTGCCGCGCCAGCTCGATGGCGGTGGCGCGGCCCGCCGGTGCACCGTCGCGCACGGTCGCCCCGCGGCCGCGCCGCAGGTCGATGAGCCCCTCGTCGCGCAGCTGCTGGTAGCCCGCGAGCACGGTGTGGATGCTCACCTGCAGCGACTCGGCCAGGGCGCGGGCTCCGGGCAACCGGTCCCCGTCGCGCGCCGAGCCGTCGGCGATGCCGCGCCGCACGCAGGCGGCGATCTGGTCCGCGAGCGGCACGTTGCGTGCGGTGTCGACCCTGATCAGCATGGCCGAGCTCACCGCTTCGTACCGGCGAGGCCGTTGAGCAGGCCCGCGGCGGTCGTCGCGCCGTCCACGGTCACGACGAACCGCTGCCCCGACCGTCGCGTGACCACCAGGGCCGGGCCCGAGCGGATGATCACTGCGCGGGCGCCGGGAACGATGCGGTACCCCCAGCCGCCGAACTGCCCGGGGGAGACGTCGGCGACGGTCGCGGACACGACGTCCTCCGCGGGGACACGCACCCGGGGCCATCCCAGCGGACCGAGGGCGAGCGTGAGCCCGCGGCGGTCGACCGTGACGGCGACGCTGCCGAGCAGGAGGACGAGCGCTCCGGCGAGAGCGACGATCGCCCCGGCGACCGCGTTGGCCGTCACCCCGAGCACCACACCGGTCGCGAGCAACGCGGCGCTGAGCACGAGCAACCAGTGCGAGCCCACGGAGCGCGACCAGCTGATCTGCTCGGTCGCCCCGAGCGGCACGGCAGGCGTGGTCGGCCCTGGCTCCGACGCGGTCGAAGGCGTCCGCGGAGCGACCAGCGCGCCGACCGCTCCGGCGACCACAGCGAGCGCCAGCCCGAGCGGGAACGTCCAGCCCGGGAGGGCGGCCGCCGTCGCGGTCGGCTGGTCCAGGTTGGCCGCGACGACGCCGAACAGGACTCCGCCGAGGAGCCCGGCCATCGCCCAGGACAGGCCGATGAACCAGCGCCCGAGGTCCCAACTGGACACCACCACCGGCGAGCCGAGTCGGCTCCCCTGCCGCGCATACAGCCCGAACAGCAGTGCCAGCCCGACGCCCAGCCCCGCCAGGAGCGCGATGGCTGCCCATCGGCTGGAAAACAACCCGTTTGCTGTGCCGAAGAGGTCGAAATGCAGCGCGATCGGATCCGGCAGCCGATCGGCGGCGGCCAGCAGCACGGCGATCGACGGTGCAACGGCGAGCAGGTGTGGGCCGGCGGCGATCGAGCCGCGCCAGTCCCGCGTCAGGGAAACATCATCACTTGTCATGGTTCAAGCATAACAAGTTTCGGATGCGACCGCTACGCCCGGAGTTCCGTTGTGTCACCGGTAGCGGCGAGCGCCCTCGTCCTCGTCCTCCGCGTCAGACGCGTAGAGATCGGCGTAGTCATCCTCCGCCGTTGCGTCGGCGGGGGCCGTCCCACTGCCGATCTCACGCTGCAGCGCGTCGAGATCCATGGTGGGGGAGCTGTACTTGAGCTCTCGGGCCACCTTCGTCTGCTTGGCCTTGGCTCGTCCGCGCCCCATGGCTGGTCCCCCTTACAACAGGGAAGGGGCGGCCGGATGTCTCGGCGGCCCCATTCATCTCATCAATGTCCTGGTGACCACCGTACCGTGCGAACCAGCCGCTGTGCGACGTGGCACCGTCAGTGTGACGTCACACGCGATTCCGGTGCCTGCCGGCGCCGGTGTCATGCCTTCTCACCTGCGGATCGTCGGTGTGCTGCGGGTGATCGGTGGTGGCTCTACCCCTCGGCCCGGCTCCGCGAGGCGGTGCAGCGCGGCGAGGGCCCCCGTCGCGGCCACGGCTCCCATCGTGAGCATCGCCGGCCAACCGGCGACCTGGGCAACCAGCCCGCCGAGCGCAGGCGTCGCGGCCGCGGCGACGAAGTTCGCGGTGTTGGACACCGCCATGGCGGTGGCGGCGCGTCCCGGCGGGGCGAGCTCCCCGGCTGCGGTGAAGACGAGGCCGTTCCAGCTGATCGCCAGCGCCGCGGCGGGCACGAGCACGGCGGCGAGCAGCGGTACCGGTCCCGGCTCCACGGCCGCGGCCAGCGCGAACCCGACTGCCACGGCGGCCGCGACGATGCGCAGCGGACCGAGCCTGCTCGCCGTTCGGTCGGACCACGCCCCGTTGCCGAGGCGGCCGAGCGCACCCAGCACCTGGGTGAGCGCCAGCAGGCCGCCGGCGACGCCGAGCGACATCCCCGCATCCCCGTGCAGGATCTCGACGAGGAACACCGAGCCGAGGAACTGCGGCACCACGAGCAGTAGACCGGCGAGGCTCAACCGCAGCAGGCGCCGATCAGCCAGCACAGTCCCCACGGTGGCGGCGGGCCGGACCCTGCGTGCGGGACGGTCGGGAGGCTCCCGCACCCAGATCGCGACGGCCGCCGCGACGACGAGACATCCGACGGCCAGCGCAGCGAACACCCCCGGGACGCCCGCCGAGCCGGCGATCGGCGGCAGCACGACAGCGGCGAGCGCAGCTCCGAGCGGCACGGACGTCTGTCGCACCGCCATCGCCATCCCGCGGCTCCCCGCCGGGAACCAGGTCAGCACCGCGCGTCCGCTGGCCGCGTTCACGCTCGCCCCGGACGCACCCGCGACCACCAGCAGCACGCCGGCGACGACCGGATCGTCCACGAACGCGGTGGCACCCAGGGCGCCGGCCGCCCCGACCAGCCCGACGGCCATGACGCCGCGCTCGCCAAACCGGTCCGCCGCCGTGCCCCAGGCGATGAGCGTGGCGATGAGGCCTGCGGAGATGGCGCCGATCAGCGTCCCGACACCGGCGAGACTGAGTCCGAAGTGCTCGCGCAGTGCCGGGGCGACGGCCGCGAGGCCGAGGAAGTAGGTGGCCGTGGTGGCTTGGGCGGCGGTGCCCACGGCCAGCACCACCCACCGGTAGCGCCTCGTTCCGGCCACCTGCCGACCCTACGTGCGCGGATCACTGCGAGCGACCGCTTAGATCACTCATCCTCGCTGGGGCGGCTGGCGCGGCCGACGAGGATAGCGAACTCGCTGCGCGGATCGCTCAGCAGCGCGTGGATCGTCGTCACGGCAGAGCAGGGCCACTCTGACCGGCAGGCCTGGCACTCGCCGCCGGGTGGTCCCTCGTGTTCGCCCAGCAGTCGGCGGATGACGGAGACCAGGTCGGGGATCAGCAGGCCGGCGGCGTACACGTCATCGTCCGGCGATCTGTCGATTTTGTCCGCCAGGAGCTCCGCCGCGTCCAGATAGCAGTAGAGGTCGTTGCGCAGCAGGTCAAACGCGTCGGCGAAGATCGGTGGGAGGAGGTCCATCGGCTGTCTCCTGAAGGGGTTCGGCGGAGCTCTTTCCGCGCTCCGGTCAAGTAACCACTTGACACTGCGGCAAGCAATACCCTGTTCTTCGACACGGTGAGCGATGTTGCAGAATGTGTCGACAGTTCGGCTAGGGTTGCGGAGAGGTGATCATGGCAGATCGGGAACCGACGGTCCGTAGCCGGGAGCTCGGCGAGGGCCTGCGCCGCGCGATGGAGCGCGCCGGGCTCAACGGCCAGCAGGCCGCGCACCAACTCGGCCTGTCGCCGAGCTGGGTCTCACGTCTGCTGTCCGGCCAGCGGCACGCCACTGCGCTGCAGGTGGCAAGCTTCCTGGCCATCTGCCGGGTGACCGGCGCCGAGCGCGACCGGCTGCTTGAGCTCTGCGACGAACAGCACGTCCCCGGCTGGTTCCAACAACACGGCTCCCGGCTCCCCCAGCAGCTCGTGACCTTGATCGACCACGAGACCAAGGCTGTCGTGATCAGCGAGTTCCAGTTGGCACTGGTGCCCGGTTTGCTGCAGACCGGGGATTACGCTCGCGCGTTGCTCAAAGAGGCGGGACGGGTGCCGATCGACGAGGTCGACGACCGGGTGGCCGCCCGGCTGGCCCGGCAGAGCCTGCTCAGCCGGGACCGTTCCCCCAAGTTCACCTTCTACCTGCATGAGTTTGTGCTGCGGCTGCCGGTCGGCGGTCCGGCGGTGATGGCCGAGCAGCTGCACCACCTGCAACGGCTGTCCCTGCGGCCCTATCTCATGCTGCGGGTGGTACCGGCCGCGCTCGGTGCGAACGCCGCCACAGCCGGATCGTTCACGTTGATGGAGTTCGCCGAGTTCAAACCGGTGGCGTACGTTGAGAGTGAGACCTCCAGCTTGTTCCTGGAGACGCCCGCGGAGATCGACGCCTACCAGCGAATCCTGGCTGCGCTGGCGGAGACCGCGCTGAGCGAGGAAGAATCGAGGAACCTGATTGTCACCCTGGCAACCGAGTTCTACACGGATCGAGAGGATCATGATGGCCACGCTTGAGCCGGACGGGATCGTCTGGCACACGAGCAGTTTCAGCAACGGCGGCGCCGCCTGCGTCGAGGTCGGCTGGCGCACCGGTTGCGACGGGAGCGGTGTCGCGGCGGACCGGGTGCTGGTGCGTGACTCCAAGGACCGTACCGCCCCCGCCCTGGTGTTCTCCGCCCCCGCCTGGCGAGCCTTCCTCGCCGCCCTCGCCCCCTGACCGCGTCGTCCCGCCCGGTGCACGCGATCAGTCGACGACCTCGCACACGTTCTGGGGTCCTCGCACAGCGCCGGCGCTGTGCGAGGACCCCAGAAGCTGTGCGAGGTGCGGGCAGCGCCCGTTCCACGCGATCGAGAGGATCATGATGACCGCGCCTGAGCCGGACGGGATTGTCTGGCGCACGAGCAGCTACAGCAACGGTGCCGCAGCGTGCGTCGAGGTGGGCTGGTACACCGGTTGCGACGGGAGCGGTGTCGCGGCGGGCCGGGTGTTGGTGCGTGACTCCAAGGACCGCGCCGCCCCCGCCTTGGCCTTCTCCACCCCCGCCTGGCGGGCCTTCCTCGCCACCCTCGTCCCCTGACCGCGTCGTCACGCCCGGTGCACACGATCAGCCGACGACCTCGCACACGTACGGGGGTCCTCGCATACCGCCGGCGCTGTGCGAGGACACCAGAAGCTGTGCGAGGTGCGGCCGGCGCCCGTTCCACGCGATCGAGAGGATCATGATGACCGTGCTGACGTCAGAGGTCTTGCGCTGCGCGCAGGGCGTTGGCCACCTGTTCCATCTCCTCCGGCTTCGCGAGGCCGATGCGTGCGTCGAGTCGACGACGGAGGACGGCCTCGATCGTCATGACGTTCGCGAAGCCGTGTGCTCCGATCCGCGGCGCCAGCAACGACTCGGGGTCCCGGTCGACCAGGTGCACGCCGAGAACAGTGGCGCCCTCGCCTTCGTTCAGGAAATCCGCACTCACGATCAACCTCACCAGGGACTGACCTGGACGCTCAAGTACGGGCCGGTACTGCCAGATCTCGCCGCGACGCACCCGGGAAGGGTGCCAGACGTCCCACCATCCCGATGGTGAGGGTTGGTTTACCTCGGCAGGTTGCCTACGGTCACCGACACGGTGGTGCGGTAACAGCGCTAGCTGTGGCTAGCTGTGGCTGGCTGCGGCGCTCTCCCGCTCGTCGGCCTGAGCCTCCGCGTAGGACCCGTCGGGATCCCAGGCAGCAAGGGCCCGAACAGCATCGGCTAATGCCAGCTCACGCAACTGATGAGCAGCCGCGGCACCGACACTGACGCCGCGCTGGTGCGCGCATTGATGCAGATACGCCGCTGTCGTCTCGTCTACGTCGGCCTCGACCCGCTCGGTCATGCGAGGAGGGTACGGCATCTCGGCCAGCCTTCGAGGTGAGCATCCGAGCATGACTTAGCAGCCTGCAGATCGCGTGCCGATACGTCTCAGTGGCGCAGGCCGCCGCGGATCTGGGCGGCGCGTCCTGGCGGGGGTACGTCGTCCTCCGGGGGGACCGAATCGGGGTCGATGGCGGCGGGGGCGGCCCGCTCGTCCACTCCGGCCACCAGCTCCGCATCCACCGGCACCGACCGCTTCACCAGCGCCAGGGCCACCGGGCCGAGCTCGTGGTGCTGCGCCACCGTGCCGACCCGGCCGACTGTGCGGCTCTCGCGCAGTACCGGGTCGCCCGGCACCGGCAGGTACTCGTCGCCCGCGTCGAGGTGCAGCAGCACGAGCCGTCGCGGCGGGCGGCCGAGGTTCGCCACCCGGGCCACCGTCTCCTGCCCGCGGTAGCAGCCCTTGGTCAGGTGCACCGCCGAGTCGATCCAGCCGACCTCGTGCGGGATCGTGCGGTCGTCGGTGTCCACGCCCAGTCGTGGGCGCAAGGCCTCCACGCGCAGCGCCTCGAACGCCATCGTGCCGGCCGGTCGCGCACCCGCGGACGTCAACCGGTCCCACCAGGTGCTCTGGGCGGCCCGGGGCACCAGCAGGTCCGTCGCGTCGGCGCCGGGCCACGGCATGCGCCGCACCAGCCCGCCGCCAGGCAGCGCGCACACCCCGTGGGGCGCCGCGGGCTCGTCCACACCCGCGGCCGCGAGCACCGCGGGCGTCGCCGGCCCGACGAGGCTCAGCACGGCCAGCTCGCCGGTGGCGTCGCGCGGCTCGACCTGGGACCAGAACACCATCTTCTGCAGGTAGTCCAGCAGCTCGGGGACCCCGTCGGGTTCGGTGTCGAGGTAGACGGAGTCACCCACATGCGCCACAACCATGTGATGCAGGACCCGGCCGTTGAGGTCGAGCACGAGCGCCTCGGTGCCGGTGTCGGTGGGCAGCTCGCTGACGTGCTGGGTGAGCAGCAGGTGCAGCCATGTCAGGCGGTCCGGCCCGGGGACCGCGATGACACCACGGTGCCCGCGGTCGACCACAGCGGCCGAGCGTGCCATCGCTCGCTGCTCGGCCGGCGGGTCGCCGCGGTGGAGAGGGACTCCCGCGTCGTTGTCGCTGCCGGGCGAGGTGTGCTCGGGTGGAGTGCCCTCGGGCCGGGTCACGGGCTCTCCGCCGCAACGGCGTCGTGGCAGGTAGGGGCGTCGTCAGGGGTAGGGGCCTCGTGACAGGTGCGGCACAGCCCGGACAGTGCGACGTGGGTGACGTCGAGCTCGAAGCCGGATTCGGCGCGCAGTTGGTCGGCCAGGCCGTCCAACAGGTCCGTCGGCGCCTCGATGATCGCACTACAGCTGTGGCAGACCAGATGGACGTGCTGATGCTCCTGCTCGGAGTAGGTGGGCGCGCCATGCCCGAGGTGCGTGTGCCGCACCAGGCCGATGCGCTCCATCAGGTCTAACGTGCGGTAGACCGTGGTGATGTTGACGGCGGGTGCGGCCCGCTGCACCTGCGTGCAGATCTGTTCGGGGGTGGCGTGGCCAAGGTCACGGACCGCGTCGAGTACCAGCTGCCGCTGCGGCGTCATCCGGAGACCGCGCTGGTGCAGCGTGCGTCGCAGCGCCGAAGATCCGTTAGGGGGATCGAGCATCGACGAGGTGTCCACCGGGTCGATGGTAGGCCGTCAGGGGCGGGAAGGGAGAATCGTCCCCTGTCGGTATGCTCCATTGGAGTGGACGGCCAGGCGGTACCGCGACGATCTACCTACCCTCGGCGTCAGGCACGGTGAGCACGCTCGGGAGGACCAGCGATGACGACCAACGCGGGCTCGGCCGGCACCCCTCGATTCGATGTCGTGCTTCGTGGTTACGACCGTCGGCAGGTCGATGAGCACGTGGCATACCTGCAGAACGTGCTCGCCCGGATGCAGGCCGACCTGGAGAGAGTGTGGAGCCAGTCCGGTCAGCAGGGCCCTCCCGCAGGTCGCCCACGCCCCATCCCACTTCCCCCGCACGGCTCACCGCCACCTCTCGATGAGTCCCCAGACATGATCGGCAACTTTTCCGACCGCATGCAGAGCATCCTGCAGACTGCGGAGGAGGAGGCTGCAGAGATCCGCAACACGGCGCTCGCCGACGAGGAGAAAGCCCGGGCGCACCTCGCCGACCTGGTGCGCCAGCGCGACGCGATGCTCGCTGAGCTGTACCGGATGCGTGGCCAGCTCGATGGCCTGCTCGCCCCGCCGCCACCGGCCCGGGGCAACTTCCCACCGCGTGACTTCCCACCGCGCGACGGCATGGCGCCGGCTCCGCGAACCACGCGGGACTCGGCCCCGGGCGCAGCACCGCCCGGCCCGATGCGACCGGTTCCCGGGGTAGGGCAGCAGCCCGGCGGCACTCAGGGTGCCGGGGCGCGTTCCGGCGGCGCGCCATCCGGCCCCCCGCAGGCGCCCGGACCGGGGCCGGACCACCGGGCTACGTCCGCTCCGAAGCCCCGGCCCGACCAGGTCGGTCCGGGCACACCCGGACATGGTGGATCGGTGCCTGATGCGCGCGGCCGGCATAGTTCGCCCCCCGGTGGCGCACCGCCGGATGACACCTCTTCGGGTGGATCGAGCGGCCCGGCTCCTGCGTCACCTCCCGGGGGAGGTCCACGCAGTTCCGCGTCGTCGCCGCGCACGCCTGCAGACCCTCGCCTCCCCGCGGGCGCCTCCCCGGCCAGCGGAGACTCCCCGGCCAGCGGAGACCAGGCCGCGTTCCGGCGCACCTCGACCCAACCGGTGTCCGAACCCGCCGATCTGTTCCGCCCGGCTGTGGACGCCGAACCCCGCGCCACCGCCGAGTCGTAGACCATCGCGCCCCCACGACCGGGGCGTCTCGCGCGGCGCCGGCTCAGCCCGCGATGCGGCGTAGCCGCGCCGAGAGGTGCGGTTGCAGCGGCTGGCCCTGCATCGCACGCTCGTCGACGTAGGCCAGCTCCCCGCCCTCGACCAGCCCGTAGAGCCGGTGCGAGGCTGTGACGGTTTTCGCTGAGGCCGTGCGTACCACCGCGTCGGTTTCGACCTCCCAGGACGTCAGGTTCCGGGCCCGCCCGTAGAAGATCTCGGTGATGCCGGTGGCGTGGGTGAGGAGCACCTCGAGCTCACCGCCGGGCTGCGGACGCCAGAACCCGGTCTCGCGCGCTGCGGGGCGCAGCACCGCACCGTCGGGACCGAGCAGCCACGCCCGGGACTCGTAGGACAGGAACGGACGCCCGTCGTGGGCGAAGACGAGCTGCTGGCCGAACGTGAAGGGCCCGTCGATCGTCGGGTACACGACCTCGCCCGTACCGCGCCACACCCCGACCAGCGGAAGCAGCCCGAGGCACTGCTCGTGCAGGTCGGGGCCCTCCCGCAGGTTGGCCGTGTCGTCGGGCACGGGGAGATCGTCGAAGCGCGGGCGGTTGCGCTGCGGTGCGTCGGGGGCGGCGCTCGCCGACCCAGTGGGCGGGTCGGGCAGCTCGGGCCCGCTCACGGTGCCGGATCCACCGGCACGTCGGGCGTGCCCGGCGCCGTAGTGAACAGCCGCCGGAGCAGATAGCCAGCGGCGGCTACCGTGCCCGCGCTGACCGCGATCAGCAGGCCGGTGAAAAACCAGTGCACGGCCGCGGAGCCTAGTGGTGCGCACCCGGCGAGTCGATCGCCGCCCCGGGGGTCCGGGGCGGCGATCGCGGTCGTTGCCCGCCTGTGTCGTCCCCTCAGGCGACGGCGATCTCGGCGCGGTGCAGGCCGGGCGCGTCGGCGGTCAGCACCGTCTCGCCGTTGCCCGAGCGCGACAGCGCGCGCACCGTCCACGTACCCGGCGCGGCGAAGAACCGGAAGTCACCCGACGCCGACGCGACGACCTCCGCGGTGAACTCACCGGTGCCGTCGAGCAGCCGGACGAACGCGCCGCCGACGGGCTGACCGGCGGCCAGCACGCGGCCGGCCAGCACGGTCTCCTTGCTCAGATCGGTGCCCGGGGGCAGCGAGACGGCCTGGTCGGGTGCTCCGCACATCAGCGACCCGCCCCCAGCTCGATCGGCACGCCGATCAGCGAGCCGTACTCGGTCCAGCTGCCGTCGTAGTTCTTGACATCGGAATGACCGAGCAGCTCGTGCAGCACGACCCAGGTGTGGGAGCTGCGCTCGCCGATGCGGCAGTAGGCGATGGTCGCCTTGCCCTCCTCGTAGCCGGCCGCGCCGTAGAGCGTGGCGAGCTCTTCGTCGGACTTGAACGTGCCGTCCTCGTTGGCCGCCTTGCTCCACGGGATGTTGATCGCCGACGGGATGTGCCCCGGCCGCTGCGACTGTTCCTGCGGCAGGTGGGCGGGAGCGAGGATCTTGCCGGAGAACTCGTCGGGCGAGCGGACGTCGACGAGGTTCTTGGTGTCGATCGCGTCGACGACCTCATCGCGGAACGCGCGGATCGACAGGTCCGGCTCCTGGACCGGGAAGCTCGTGGGGGTGCGCTCGACGACGTCGGTGGTGAGCACGCGGCCGTCGAGCTCCCACTTCTTGCGCCCGCCGTCGAGCAGCTTGACGGCCGGGTGGCCGTAGAGCTTGAACTCCCAGTAGGCGTAGGCGGCGAACCAGTTGTTGTTGCCACCGTAGAGCACGACGGTGTCGTCGGGAGAGATGCCCTTAGCGGAGAGCAGCTGCGCGAACTGTTCGGCGCTCACGATGTCGCGACGCACCGGGTCCTGCAGTTCAGTGGTCCAGTTGATTCTCACCGCGCCGGGCAGGTGTCCGCCGTCGTAGGCGGTGGTGTCCTCGTCGACCTCGACGAAGACGATCCCTTCGGTACCGAGGTTCTTCTCGGCCCAGTCGGCGGTGACCAGGACGTCCTGGCGACTCATGTGGTGGCTCCCTGCTGGTGGTTCCGGCGGTTGGTGTCTCTCACGGGGTGGAACGGGCGTACAGCTCGCAGCCCAGAAGCCGTGGGCATGGGCGGGCTCCTGAGTGTTTCGGGACATGCGCGAGCCGGACGGGACGCGCAGCGGACTCAGGACGTCCGACACAGGCAGCTGCCGACGCGGCACAGGTCTACTGCGCGTCGTCGGGTCAGCGGCCAGAACACGAGGCCGAGGATAGCCGAGGATCCCGGTTCGCGGGAGCGTGCTCGTCGGATGGTTGCGGGGCCGTGCTCAGCCCGCCGTGCCCGCCGTCCCGGTCCCGAGTACGAGGTCCTGCGCGGTCCCGCTGATCTCCAGCGCGCCGTCGCGCGCCCGCAGCGCGGTCGGGGTGACCTGCAACGGCAGCGAACCGGGATCGACGCGCACGGTGAACAGCTCCCGCAGCACCCGCTGCGCCGCCGCCGGGAGCGCGGGCGGATCCCCGCCGCCGAGCCGGACGTCGCGCGGCATGATCTGCGCCTCGCCGTCGACCAGCTCCAGCACGGCGATGACCGACACCTCGACGGTCTGGCCGAGCAGCGTCCGCGTGCCCACGAGCCGGGCCGAGGCGTCGGGATCGAGCTCGGCCAGTGACGCGTCACCGCCGTCGGCGACGGCCTGGCGCAGCGCCTCGGCGTCCACGGTCTCGATGCGCAGGTCCTCGACACCCGGGACGAGCCGCTCCAGGTCGTTCGCGAACACCCGCACGATGCCCTCGACCTCCTGCACGCGCAGCGTCTTCGGGCCGGATCCGAGCAGCATCGACAGCGGTGCGGTGACGTCGCGGAGCTGTGCTGAGACCTGAAGCTCCCGCAGGTCACCGGCGCTGATCCGGGAGGCCTCGACGTCGACGCTGGAGTACTCGCCCGACAGCGCCTGGGTGAGGAACGGGAATCCGTTGATCCGCACCGACGGGTCGTCGACGAGCCCGATCTGCTCGCGCATCTGTCGCGACACGGCCGACTCGGCGAGCGCGGCCGATCCGAAGTCGACGGCTACGAACAGCCCCACCAGCACGAGCAGCACGATGACCAGGCGCCTCATCCGACCTCCGACCCGTCCGACCCGGCCCTTCGCCGGGGGGCCGACCGTAGAACCGTCGCCTGCGGCGCCCTCGGCCGGGCCACCGCGTCCGCCAGCCGACCCGGTGCCCGTGAGTGTGGCGATACCCGCCCCGCTAGCGGTACGCGCATCGGCTTTCACCCGGTTATCCTGTATCGATCCGCGTGGTGGTGTTCCAACCGGGCCACGCGGGAGTGAACGGTGCGTCAGTGTCGCCTGCCGTGATCGGACAAGGTACCGAGCCGGGCGCTCCGGCTTCCGGTGTGGAGAGGAGGCACCACGTGGAGCTCCTGCTGCTGACCGCTGATCCCGATCCGGGAGCGGTACTGCCGGCGCTGACGCTGCTGCCACACGGAGTCCGCACTGCCGCGCCCGAGGTGGCCGCGCTGCTCGACGCGGGCCCGCATGACGCGGTGCTCGTCGACGCACGCAAGGACCTGGTGGGCGCGCGCAGCTTGTGCCGCCTGCTCGGTAGCACGGGCACGGACGTGCCCGTGATCGCGGTGCTCACCGAGGGTGGGCTGGTCGCGGTGTCCGGCGAGTGGGTGGTCGATGAGATCCTGCTGCCCGGCGCGGGACCCGCCGAGGTGGACGCGCGGCTGCGGCTGCTCAGGTCGCGTCCCGGCGCGGACGCGGGCCGCGACAGCGGTGCGCTCGTGCTCGGCGAGCTGGTGATCGACGAGGCCACCTACGCCGCGCGCCTGCGCGGTCGGCTCCTGGAGCTCACCTACAAGGAGTTCGAGCTGCTCAAGTACCTCGCGCAGCACGCCGGCCGGGTGTTCACCAGGGCGCAGCTGCTGCAGGAGGTATGGGGATATGACTTCTTCGGTGGCACCCGCACCGTGGATGTCCACGTGCGACGGCTGCGCGCCAAGCTCGGCACCGAGCACGAGCAGCTGATCGGCACGGTGCGCAACGTCGGCTACAAGTTCGTGCGCCCGAGTCGCGGCGCCATGGGCAGCATGCTGACGACCGAGGTCGCCGAGAGCGACACCGACGACGACGCGGACGGCGACCGGGTCTCCGGTCGCGTGTCCGGGATGGCCTGATCGACGCTGGAGACCGTCAAGATCGTCGCACTCCACTGCGATCGGCGCAGGTAGGGTCGATCTGGTGACCGAGCTGTCCTGGCGGACAGGGCTGGACGAGGCCGAGATCCGCGAAGTGCTGGCCGTCGTGACGGCCGTGACGGAGGCCGACGGCAACGCGCCGCTGTCCGAGCACGTGCTGCTGCACCTGCGCCACGGCGGTGACGACGCGGCGGCCCACCTGCTGGCGCGCACCGCGGGTGGGGAGCTCGTCGGGTTCGCCCACCTGGACGTCACCGACCCGGTGGCGGGGGGTGCGGGGGAGCTGGCCGTGCACCCGGAGCACCGCCGCGCGGGCCTGGGTACCCGCATCGTCTCCGAGATGCTCGGCCGGATGGCCGCAGCCCGTTCCCCCGCGGGCGCGCGCCTGCGGCTGTGGGCGCACGGCGAGCATCCGGGGGCGGTCGCACTCGCTGCACGCCTCGGTTTCGCGAGGTCGCGCGTGCTGTGGCAGCTGCGGCGCAGCCTGCTCGCCCCACTGCCTGTCCCGGAGCTGGCCGCCGGGGTGCGGCTGCGCCCGTTCGTGGTCGGCGCGGACGAGGCCGAGTTCCTCCGCGTCAACAACGCCGCGTTCGCCTGGCACCCCGAGCAGGGTGGCTGGGACCTCGACCAGCTCAAGTTGCGCGAGGCCGAGCCGTGGTTCGAGCCGGCGGGCTTCCTGCTGGCCGTCGACGCCGCGGACCGCCTGCTCGGCTTTCACTGGACGAAGGCGCACGGCCACGACACCGACGGGTACGGCGGCGACCACGAGCCGATCGGTGAGGTCTACGTGCTCGGCGTCGACCCGTCGGCGCGCGGTATGCGGCTCGGTTCCGCGCTCACCCTCGCCGGCCTGCGGCATCTGCGCGACCGCGGTCTGCGCCAGGTGATGCTCTACGTCGAGGCGGACAATGAGACCGCCATCCAGGTGTACCGGGGGCTCGGATTCACCCATTGGGACACAGACGTTTCGTACATCTGCTGACAACCGTTCACCCGTTCGCAACCCTGGAAACGACCGCGCGAGATCTGGCCCCGCAGGTCACGGCGAGGTCACGGTGCCTGTCCGGCCGAACGGGCCAGCTCACCCTAGGTGAGGTGTTCACCCTGCGTTCACCTGATCGGGGGAGGGTGGCCACCGGGCTTGCCTACCGTCCTCGGCGAGCGGCCACCCCGAGCCGCAGGTCCGTTCGACGGAGGAAAATCAAGGTGAAGATCGTGCGGCACGGTCCCCGTGCTCGAATCGTCGCGGTGGGCTTCGCCACCACCGGCGCCCTGCTGCTTGCCGGTTGCGGAGCGTCCAACGAGTCCGCTCCCGCCGGTGGCGACGCCGCTGCGCTTTCCGGCACCATCGCCGGTGCCGGTGCCACCTCCCAGCAGGCCGCCATGCAGGCCTGGATCGCCGGGTTCACGAGCGTCGCCCCCGACGCCACGATCAACTACGAACCAACCGGTTCGGGTGCTGGGCGCGACCAGTTCACCGCGGGCGGCGTGCAGTTCGCCGGAAGTGACGCCGCGCTCGACGCGGAGGAGCTGCCGCTGGCCCAGCAGCAGTGTGGCGGTGGCCCAGACAACGTGATCCAGATGCCGGTCTATATCTCACCGATCGCGGTGATCTACAACCTCGAGGGCGTCGACAAGCTGCAGCTCTCACCGGCCACCGTCGCCAAGATGTTCGACCGGAAGATCACCAACTGGAACGATCCGGCGATCGCGGCCGACAACCCCGGCACCACGCTGCCTGATCTGGCCGTCACGCCGGTGAACCGTTCGGACGAGTCGGGCACCACGGAGAACTTCACCGAGTACCTGGTCGCGACGGCGGGTGCCGACTGGCCGTACGAGGCCAGCGGCGACTGGCCGGTCGCCGGTGGTGAGGCCGCTCAGGGCACCTCCGGCGTCGTCGGTGCCGTGCAGGCCGGCCAGGGCGCGATCGGCTATGCCGACGAGAGCCAGGCAGGCGAGCTGGGCAAGGCCGCCATCAAGGTCGGTGCGGAGTTCACCGAGCCGACCGCCGCGGCCGCCGCCGCCGTGATCGAGGCGTCGCCCCGGGTCGAGGGCATGGGTGAGTACAACTTCGCCGTCGAGCTGGCGCGTGACACCACCGCCTCGGGCACCTACCCGATCGTGCTGGCCTCCTACCTGCTCGCCTGCACGAGCTACCCGGACGCGGCGCAGGCCGACCTGGTCAAGGGCTTCCTGAACTATGTGATCAGCTCGGAGGGCCAGCAGGCGGGCTCCACCGCCGCAGGCAACGCACCCATCTCGGACACCCAGCGCAGCGCCTTCCAGCCCGCGATCGACGCCATCTCGGCCGCCGGTTGATCGAGCTGGTCGCACCTAGCCAGGAGGCCCGGGCGGTCGTCATGATGAACCTCGCCCGGGCCCTCCGGCCGCCAGCTACCAGCTTTCTCGGACCGTCGCCGGAAGGGATGATGTGAGTACCGACACCAGACCGGGACCGGCCCCCGCGCCGACGGGCACACCCGTCACCACACCCAAGCCCGTCGTCCAGCCCGGCGACCGGATCTTCGCGGGGTCGGCCACCGCGGCGGGGGTGCTCATCCTCCTGGTGCTGGCCGGTGTCGCGGCGTTCCTGCTCATCGAGGCGGTCCCGGCGCTCGTCGCCCCGGCCGCGGACATCCCCGGCGGCCAGGGCCTGGTCGCGTACATCATGCCGCTGGTGTTCGGCACGCTGCTCGCCGCGGTGATCGCGTTACTGATCGCGACGCCGCTCGCGGTGGCCGTGGCGCTGTTCATCACCCACTACGCGCCACGTCGGGTCGCCCAGACCTTCGGCTACCTCATCGACCTGCTCGCCGCGGTGCCCAGCATCGTCTACGGCCTGTGGGGTATCGCCGTGCTCGGGCCGGCCTCGCTCGGGCTGATGACCTGGCTGCAGGACAACCTCGGTTTCGTCCCGTTGTTCGCCGGACCGGTGTCCACCACGGGTCGCACCATGCTCGTCGTCGGGCTGACGCTGGCGGTGATGATCCTTCCGATCATCACCGCGGTCGCCCGCGAGGTCTTCCTGCAGACGCCCCGGCTCCACGAGGAGGCGGCGCTCGCGCTCGGGGCCACCCGGTGGGAGATGATCCGCATGGCGGTGCTGCCCTTCGGGCGCTCCGGCATCATCAGCGGCGCGATGCTCGGCCTCGGCCGCGCGCTCGGTGAGACCATGGCCGTCGCGATCATCCTCTCGGTCTCCGGGGGCATCACGTTCAACCTGATCAGCTCGGCGAACCCGTCGACGATCGCGGCGAACATCGCGCTGGACTTCCCCGAGTCCACGGGGCTCGATGTCAACACGCTCATCGCGTCCGGTCTGGTGCTGTTCTTCATCACCCTGGCCGTCAACTCCCTCGCCCGTTTCATCATCAACCGACGTCGCGAGTTCTCGGGGGCGAACTGATGACCATCGACACGCAGCGCCGCGACCCGGAGCGCGGCATCGACACCAGCCGGGTGCCCGGCGGGCTGCAGCGTCAGGGGCAGCTCCCGTCGTGGGCCGTGCCGGGTGCGCTGGCGGCGGCCGCCGCCGTGGTCGGCGGGCTGCTGGCGTTCACCGGGTTCAGCCTCGGCCTGTTCGCCGTCGGCACCGTCGTCGTATTCACCATCGGTCTCTACGTCGCCTCGCGGACGGTCGAGGGCCGCCGCAAGGCGACCGACCGCCTCGTCACGGTCGTCGTCACCTCGGCGTTCGTGCTCGCGCTGGTCCCGCTGGTCTCGGTCGTCATCACCGTGGTGGACGAGGGCCTGGCCCGCTTCGACGCCGAGTTCTTCACCTCCTCCATGCGCGGCGTGGTCGGCGAGGGCGGCGGTGCCTACCACGCAATCGTGGGCACGCTGGTCATCACCGGGCTGGCCGCGGCGATGTCGATCCCGGTCGGCCTGCTCACGGCGATCTACCTCGTGGAGTACGGCAGGGGCAGGCTGGCCCGGGCGATCACGTTCTTCGTCGACGTGATGACCGGGATCCCCTCGATCGTGGCCGGTCTGTTCGCCGTGGCGCTGTTCACGCTGTTCTTCGGTCCGGGGACCCGACTCGGCTTCGCCGGAGCGGTGGCGCTGTCGGTACTGATGATCCCGGTGGTCGTGCGGGCCACCGAGGAGATTCTCAAGATCGTGCCCAACGAGCTGCGCGAGGCCGCCTTCGCGCTGGGCGTACCGAAGTGGCGCACGATCCTCAAGGTCGTGATCCCGACGGCGATCGCCGGCATCGCCTCGGGTGTCACCCTCGCGATCGCCCGGGTCATCGGCGAGACGGCACCCCTGCTCATCACGGTGGGCCTCACGGCGGGGGTGAACCTCAACCCGTTCAGCGGCCGGACAGCCACCCTGCCGGTCTTCGCCTACACCTCCTACGCCAACCCCGGTGTGCCCCGCGAGCCCTCCCTCGAGCGAGCCTGGACCGCCGCGCTGGTCCTGATCATCATCGTCATGGTGCTGAACCTGCTCGCGCGGCTCGTCGCCCGTGTGTTCGCCCCCAAGACCCGATAAGGGCTCGACAACCGATAAGGAATGGCAGTGGGCAAAGCGATCGACGCCAAGGACCTGAACATCTACTACGGTTCGTTCCTCGCTGTGCAGGACGTCACCATGTCCATCCGGCCGAAGTCGGTGACCGCTCTGATCGGGCCGTCCGGCTGTGGCAAGTCGACGTACCTGCGCTCGATCAACCGCATGCACGAGGTCATCCCCGGGGCCCGCGTCGAGGGCAGGCTGGAGCTCGACGGCAGGGACCTCTACGGCCCCGGCATCGACCCGGTGGGTGTGCGCCGCCAGATCGGCATGGTCTTCCAGCGCCCCAACCCGTTCCCCACGATGTCGATCTACGACAACGTCATCGCGGGCATGCGGTTGAACAACAAGCGGATGAAGAAGGACGCGACGGACACGCTCGTCGAGCAGTCGCTGCGCGGCGCCAACCTCTGGAACGAGGTCAAGGACCGCCTCGACCAGCCTGGTTCGGGCCTGTCCGGCGGGCAGCAGCAGCGCCTGTGCATCGCTCGCGCGATCGCGGTGCAGCCCGACGTCCTGCTGATGGACGAGCCGTGCTCGGCCCTGGACCCGATCTCCACGCTCGCGATCGAAGACCTGATCAACGCGCTGAAGGCGGACTACACGATCGTCATCGTCACCCACAACATGCAGCAGGCCGCGCGGGTGAGCGACGTCACCGGCTTCTTCAACATCGAGGGCACCGGCAAGCCCGGCAGGCTCATCGAGATGGACGAGACCAAGACGATCTTCTCTCGGCCGCGGGAGAAGACCACCGAGGACTACGTCTCGGGCCGCTTCGGATGATGTGGTGCTCTGTCACGGTGCGCCGTAGTGTGTCGCCAGCTCGGTCACGCGGCGGGGTCGCCGGGAGGGCCAGTGCTCCAGCAGACGCCCGAGCACGGCCTGGCCGAGCGGCTGGACCTGTGACCATTGCGGCGCGAGGCTACGGGCGGCGTCGAGGTGCTCGAGCACATCGTCCCACCGTTCCAGGTCGGCCGATGCCGCGGCGAGGTGGAGGCGGTGCCCGGCCTCCCAGAACACGGGGACGGCTCCGGCGGGTGCCGGCACAGTGCGGGCAAGGGACAGCGCTCGGTCGGGTTGCCCGGTACGGACTGCCTGGTCAACAGCCTGCATAGCCGCGACGCGGGGCCCGAATACTCCGGTCTCCCCGGTGCGGTCGGTGCCGTCGCGGACCGCTGCGGCGGAAGCGACCCGGAGCAGCTCGTCGGCGCGGTCTGGGTTGCCGCCGCGTGCTGCGGCGCTGGCCGCGTTGAACAGCAGCGACCCGAATACCCCGATCCGGTCGGCATCGGGACGGCCGAGCATGCCGGGGTCAAGCCGTTGTGCGGCGTGCACGGCGATGCGCTCGGCCTCGGCGTAGTCGCCCTGACGGACCAGGACCCAGGCCAGGTAGCGCAGCGCTGCAGCCTCGTCCAGCGCCGGGCGGGAGGTGAATCGGGCTGTCTGCAGGGCGCGGTGCGCGGCATGGGCGGCGAGGTCGGTCAACTCCAGCCGCCCGGCCAGGCCGGCGGCCAGCCGGTAAGCCGTGGCGAGCAGGCCGGCGGCGTGCGCCGCGTGGTCTGCGGTGCTGTCATGCACCGCGCGCCGGGTGTCGACCATCAGGGCCGGTAGTCCGGCCAGCAGTTCGGTGTGCCGCCCAGCGAGATAGTCCGCCCACGCCACCCCCGCCGCGTCGTGCAGCTCGGCCAAGGGCAGCACTTCGCTCGGCTCAGCGAAGTCGGGCAGGTCGAGCGCCCTCACCGCACGGCGCAACTGACAGGCCCCGTCGGTGTCCTGATCGGCGGGTCGCAGACCAAGCAACGTGCCGGTGCTCGTGCCGAGCGCACCGGCAAGCGCCGTCAGGGTCGCCGACCGCACCGCCTGCCGCGCGCCACGTTCGAGACGGCTGATCGTATCCACCGACACCCCGGAGTGGTGAGCCAGATCTTCCTGGGTCAGGCCGCGACCGGTGCGTAGCCGTGCGATGTTCTCGCCGAGGGAATCAAACACGCCCCGAGGTTAGCCGAACTAGGCTTTTCACGCCTAGTTCCCGGCGTCCGACGCCGGGAACGCCGAGGCCGCGGCAGCGGCCGTTCATCCGACCGCCTTTTGCCGCGAGAGTAAACCTATGCGACTGCAAGATCACGCACCTGTCCAGGCGCAGCGGGAGGTCCGGAGGGATCACATGACCGAGGGACACACGTATTCGAGTTGGTGGGGCGGCCGGTCGGAGCACCATGGCGCTGGCTGGCGCGCTACCGGCGTGGTCGCCATACGGTGCCAACCGACACTCGATCCGCCTCTACGACCCATCGCCGCGTCGACGCCTGGTGCGGTGGTGGCGCCGTGGTTGACCACATCTGTCGCTGCCACCGGCCACCCGACCCACCCGACGAGCCCCGGCCCACGACCGTGTGGGTGGTCACTACCACCAACGACCACGACGGACGCCGAGTCGAAGCAGCCTTCGCCGACTACCTCGACGCCCACCACTACGCAACCTGGTGGAACCGCGAAGAGACCCGCCGCCCCGGTCACCGCACCCGCCACGGCCCCGCCACCGCCGTCGCCGAGGAGGCCGACTATTACCCGGCCGGAACCTGGCGCCCACCGGTACAGCTGCGCGCCGTCGCGGCCGCATCCTGGCATGACGAGCCGACGGGTACTACCGCGCGGGGCCACGCGGGGCCACGCAACGGGCTGGCAGCTTCCTGGGTGCGCATCCGTCGACCGGGCCAGACGGCCGCCCAACCAGCAGCCGCTCGGCGAGGCCGCAGGCAGTGAGGTGATCAAGCGACAATGATGATCTGGCTGACTTTGCTGGGGTGGCTGCCGCCGTGCGCGCCGTGGACCGCCTCCAGCTCCTTGATCTTCTTCGCGTCCGCTGGTGGCGGTCGCGTAGGCGCGGCGCCGCCAGATGAACTGATGCTCGGTCACCCGCACGCTGATCGGGGGACGAGAGAACACCTGCCGGTGCTCCCGACCCACCTCCGGCGCCCCCGACAGATCGTCCCCGCGTCCGCGGCAGCAGGCCGGCTTGCGGGTGAGGACCTCATCCGGGTCGTGGCCGGGGTCAACCTCGATCCCGGATGCCCGTCCTGCCCACGCCGTTTACGGGTACCGCGGCGACGCCGTGACTTCGGTGCCGGCTTGGCCAGCCCGTCGGTGCTCGGGGGCTTCCCGGGGTTCCGCGAACTCTGCCCCAACGGGCCTCCAGCTCGGCGATCCGCAGCTGCGCCGCCTCCAGCTCCGCCCGCAGCCCTCGATTAGCCCATCACGCTGCGCGAGCTGTTCCCACAGCTCGGCAACCGATGGCGTCCCAGGCACCGCGAGATCATCGCCCAACGCCGACCAAAAGATCAAGCCGACACGCCGACCACGAGGACCTGACCCGTTACACGGGGTTTCCGACTGGGCCAATCGGGGTACTCCGCTGCGCCGTACGAGGGGTCATCAAGGCGGTTGTCTTGACTGCTGTGGATGTTACGCGTAGCTTTTCCATGCATCGGACCGTGATCGCCTTGAACCAGACGGAAACGTGGACAAACGTTACTCCGGCCTGACTGCTGAGCGGAGTTTTGGGGCATCCGATATTGATGCAACACAATCGATTGGGGGATCGATCGTGACGGCAGATTGTATTCAGAGCGATCGCGTACCAGATCTGTCGAGAATCGTCGACCTAGCCGATATGGTGACCCCTATGGTCGTGCGGGTGGCGGTCACGTTGCGAGTTCCCGACCTCATACATAAGGGCTACAAATCCCTGGAGGACCTTCGGCGGCAGCTCGACGTTCATCCTCGGTTACTCGGAAAGCTGCTGGCACACCTCGTCTCGCTCGACCTCCTGAGTTCAGCCGGCGATGGCGACTACCGGTTGACCCCCGCTGGGCAGCTGCTTGTTCGAGACGAAGAAACCGCATTCTTCACTGACGCTCTCGACCTTGAGAACGTCGCCGGACGGCTGGACATGGCCGTCGTCGAGCTGCTTCACACAGTCCGAACCGGAGAAGCCGCCTACGCAAAAGCTCTTGGGGACGGCGTGTGGGAACACCTCAACTCCGGGCGCTACTCCATCGAATCGCTCCGTGGCTTCGTTGACCACGCTACCGTCCCTGACCTTGACTTGCTCGTAGACGATCACGCTTGGGCGGAGGTCCATCGGGTTGTGGACGTTGGCGGTAACACGGGGGCCGTCGTCGAGGCATTGCTCAAGCGCTACCGCCACCTGTCGGTAGCCCTCATCGACCTCACCTGCTTTGCGGACCTAGCCAGCACCCGCTTGCGCCCCTTCGGTGAACGTTGCGTGGTCATCGATCAGAGCTTCTTCGATCCACTTCCCGAGGACAGCGATGCCTACCTCCTGTCCGGCATCCTCGCCGACTGGTCGGACGACGACGCCTGCAAGATCCTGGCCAACTGCGCTCGCGCGGCCGGCACGCACGGACGGATCCTGGTCTCTGAACTCCATCTGAGCGGCACAACGCTGGACCCTGTGAACCCAACGCGGTCAGATCTAGCCGTTGAGACGGCGATGCAGGTACCGGATCGTACGACTGACGAGATCGAACATCTGGCGGCTCTGGCCGGACTGACCTGCATTCGCCGAACTAAATCGAAGATCCGGTCCTTGCTCGAGTTCAAGAATTACTCGAAGGATCGAGCGATATTGGACACCCCTGGGGGTGCTGTCCGCGTGTGCAATTAAGCGCGCATGTTCAATCCAAGATTAGGAGGAGAACTGTGTCGACACCCGTAATCCAACTGGAGGAAGTTGTCCCTCGTGATGTGATGGGCGAAATCGAGGTTGCGCTCCACAGCATCGACGGGATGGCCTCCTTCAGTGAAGCTGCCCAGAGTTTCGTCAAGGGCAACATCAGTCTCGACGAGGCCGTCAACACCATGATGCTGTTCTTCGAGGGGGACATCGCGAACCACAGCGACGAGCGCAGGCGCCTAATCCAACTCGCTCAGACGCTCGAAGCCAAGTGCGGAACCTTCTCTCTGACCGTCAGCGTCGCCAGCTGCACCGCAGTCACCAGCTGCTCACCCTGCTGCTGATTGTTCATACCCGGCTGCACGTGGCGGCAGGTGCACCGGCCGAGCGGGTTAGACCTGCCCGGCCGGTGTTCCGGCCCTCAGAATGTCCGTTGGACCTCTACCACGAGAGGAGCTACCGCCATGACCGGGGCCCCGGCTTTGCCCGACCTGGCCGCTCCGATGTTCAGCAGCGCGGTCTTCGGGGTCGACATCCCGCTCGTCGACGAGCGCGGCGCGGTCCAACTGCTCATCGACCTCGGTGAACTCGACCCTCAGTCGGTGCTCGACGGTCACGTATCCGTGGAGGACGTGTCACGGCGCTGCCGCTGTATGGTGGTGCGGGATCACCGCTCCGGCTGGGCGGTCAAGCAAGGGGCTAACGTCGAAACCCGGGAGTCCGTCACTAATGAGGCCCGGGCCTATCAGGCGATTGCCGACACGACGATCTCCGGCAAAATACCGCGGTTCGTGCACGCCGACCCTGAACTGGGAGTGCTTGTCGTCGAATTTGTCGACGGCGTGGCCCCCCGCGACTACGAGAATGACACGACCGAGGAGGTGCGGGCTAGGTACGCCTACCAGCTCGGCCAGCTGCTGGCTCGGCTCCATACTCTACCGGTGAGCGGCCTCGGGTCTCGGCTGCCACCGCGTGTGCTGAACTGTCACCGCCCCAGCCTGCAGTCGATCGAGTTCCACAGTGGCGCGTCTCTGCAAGCTCTCGCAATCGTTCAAGAGAGTGTGGACTTGCGCGGAGCGCTGGAGACAGTGTCCGATAATTGGTTGCCGATCGCATTCAGCCACAACGACCTGCGGGGTGACAACATCCTGGTCGATGAGACCAGCGGCGATATCACGCTGATTGACTGGGAAATGGCGGGCCTGGCCGATCCCCGCTGGGACATCTCCGCGCTGCTCGCAGAACGACTTGTCGCCTGGCTCAGCGACCCCGGTGTTTGGTTGCCCGAATCGGGCGCCGACCCCCACACCAGCGCGGCGGCAGGCCTGCCTCGCCTGCATTCGTTTACCCGATTCCTGCTGGCCGGCTATACCGCGACGCATAGCGGAATCGCCGAGTCGGCGCCGGTCGCGTCCTCCGTATCGACATGGACGGCCGCACGGCTCGTCCAGGCCGCCATCGAGCACTGCCATCGCGAAGCGACGATCTCGCCGCTCGCCGAGCAGATGCTCCAGATCGCGGCGAACATCTTCCGGCGGCCGGTCGAGGCGGGACGTCTGTTCTTCGGTCTGGAGGCGTGAGGTGATCGGGCGGGACGCTCTATGCGAGGTCCTCGACGCCGTGCGTATCACCGGCAACCTCGAGATCTTCTGGTTCGATCAGTCCGTCGATACGATCCGGCCACTGCCAGAATCGATGATCCGCGAAGCACTCGTCTCGTTCGTCGGACGGCTCCTCTACCGCGCCTGGTATGTATACGGCCGTCCGCGCAGAGACTTGGATCTTGTCTCCTCCGACTCCGAGGCTAGGCCACCGAGCCGATCGCCGCACTTCATCCGTGCCGTCCTCGCCGCGAACGCAGGCGCCGATTTCTACACCGCTGCCTACCCGATCCATAAGTCAACATCAGGTGATTCCGTCTTGGTCAGCGGCGTTCGGGTGCAGTCGCCGCATCTCCCGACGATCGCATCAGGGGCAGACAGAGTGGAGCTCGATATTTCGGGAGTATCCCTGACCAAGTCGCCTGGCTACGTGATGTTCACGTCTCGAGACGGTCCACCCGCAAGAGCCGATGATGACCCACTGATGCGGGTCTACTGGAACGTTTCCCGCGACGGAGCGATTGCTCTGACCGAGCAGCTGAGCGCCCATCTCGCTGGCCAAGGAATTCAATACCAATACAAGGTCTTGCACGCCGATCGCGATTGGCCCGAGCGTGCCGACACCGCCGTGTTTTACGTTGCTAAGAGCGGTCTGCTCGCGGCCTGGGACCAGCTCGCGTCGATCCGTGCCCGCCTCCGTCCGATGCTGCGGCCCTACACGCCTGCCTTGACCAGGACGATCGCGACAGGTGTGGCGCTGGCCGAGGACCCAGGCGGTGGGGACAGCTTCGGCACCTACGTCTGCCGCATCCTCGCCGTGGAGATCGTCGACGAATTCCGGAGAACCGGCGGGTCCACGCGCTCGATTCGGTCGAAGGCGCTATATGCGTTCGACGTTGTCGAGCAGCTCGGGCCGCGCGGTCACGCTCACCAGGTGATCGAAAAGCTCCCGGGGCTGGCAGAACCTCGGTCGGTCTCCGAGACACCCAGCCCGGAGCGCCGGTCGGACTGGCTCGCCAAGGCTGACGAGCTCGCGCATGACGTGACGCGGCGAGCCCTGTGGCAGGGCGAGCGGTGCACATGGCTCGGACCGGACGACACAGTGCGGGCCGAGCGGGGGATCCGCGCGATCGGCGCGAATTTGTACCAGGGAACAGCCGGAATTGGGTTGATGTTGGCACAGCTGCATGCTCACACCGCAGATGGCGAGCACCGCCGGTGCGCGCGCGGCGCAACGCTGCAATCACTCGCCGCGGCGCGAGACATCCCCAGCGCCGGTCTCTACACGGGCCGGTCGGGAGTCGGTCTGGCCGCGGCGCTATCCGGTCACCTGCTCGACGATGCCGACCTGTGCCATGCGGGCGCGGACATGGTGCGGGACGCTGCGCTAACGCAGCTTGCCACCCGAACGGAACACCAGCCGTTCGACCTGGTCGACGGGTTGGCTGGACTCATCCTCTCCCTCATAGCCCTGGACTCGCTCGACGATTCTAATTGTCTGGACCTGGCTTCGGTCATCGCCGAACGGCTGCTTCGACAGGCTCTGGAGTCCGATGGCAACCTTCATTGGCTGGATGCGAGCCGACAGGATGAGGTCGCGTTCACCGGGCTTGCCCACGGGGTGTCCGGATGCGTCCTTGCGCTAGCCCGGCTCGCTACCGCCACACGCGAGATGGCGTGGGCCGACGCCGCCGTCCGCGCTTGCCGGTACGAACGCTCCTGGTTCGACCCGCAGGAGTCGAACTGGCAGGACGCTCGAGTGTGGCTGGAGGGCGGCGGCCGTCTGTTCTCCGGGCGGACACACGGTCTGTTCCGATTCGACTGGTGCTACGGGGCACCAGGGATACTGCTGGCACGGCTTGGTGTGTACGAGCACGCGGGCAACGACCCGGAGATTGCCGACGATCTGCGCGCGGCCCTGCAACAATCGAGACGGGCGGCTCGGCAGTTCCCCGCTCTCGGCCACGCCACCGGCCTCTGCCACGGCGCCGGCGGGCTGGCGGAGGTTCTTTCGCTAGTGCCGTCAGAGCTGGCTGACCCAAACGACATCACTGGAATCAGCCAGCTAAGTGAGATTGTGGTCGCCGCTTCGAAGTCGGCCAGCGTGGTCGACGACCCGGGATTGATGATGGGAACTGCCGGGGCGGTGTGCCTTGCCCTGCGCCGGTACAGCCCTGACGTCCTTTCACCCGTACTGCCCGGGTTTAACGGTTCGCTGAAGCAGGCTAAGCCTGCGCTGGGGAGGAAACCTAAATGAACGGACAGTCAGGACACAACCCGATACTCGCCAGCTTCATGGATCAGATGAAGAGTTCCATG